>Ga0316228_1000179_pt1 | contig 92132 bp, 94 predicted proteins | sample TBH18021metaG_FD_206005 | JGI IMG/M metagenome (GOLD analysis project Ga0316228, IMG submission 206005) | Freshwater microbial communities from Trout Bog Lake, Wisconsin, USA - TBH18021 | ecosystem: Environmental > Aquatic > Freshwater > Lake > Hypolimnion/Profundal zone | place: USA: Wisconsin... | reverse complement strand
TTTGAAAAGCAAAAGCAACTAGTTCTTTACCATTTTTTAGGCCATCAATTAACCCCGTTTTGAAAAAGAATTTTTAGGGGGTCACATTGTGCTGGCGAAAGGGGGTCAGTTTTGCTGGTATTTACACATTGGCAATGAAACATCAGATAGATTCCATCAATACCAATACTTTTGCAAGATTTACCACTTATTACGATCTGAATAATTCTGAGCCTAGAGAAGAAGATATTCCTGTATTGGATAAAATAGTTTCTATTTTAAAAGATAATCCTGATCTGAATATTCTCGTTGCTTCATTTGGAGATTGTAAAGGTTCTGTTAGTGCCAATGTAAGAATATCAAGAGCAAGGTCAAGAGCCGTAAGGGCTTACTTAAGAAAGAACGGCATCAAACCTTCCCGCATCAATATTAATTTCTTCGGAAAGAATCATAATGTGATGCCTTGTACGGATGATGAATCTTATGATGCTTCTAAACAATTAGCCAACAGGCGTTCTGATTTGATTCTTACCAAAGAAAAAGATCCGAAATGGCGGCCATCCGGTAAAGAAGTGGATGTAGATGAATTAATCAGAAAAATCAGAGAAGGAAAAGAAATCAATCAGGATGATGAAAGTCAATTATCCGCCAAAGACAGAAGAAAATTAAAAAGGGTAAAGAAAGAACGTACTAAGAAAAATAAGTTACAATCTGATTTGAACAGTACCAGTTCCGATGGTTATGAACATTTGAATAATCTTAAATTACCAAAGGATGTTACCGCTGAAGTTGTAAAGAACTTTGAGGCAATTGATGCTTTTGAAGCGTCTAAAAGAAAAGGGAATGTTGATGAAATGATGAAGCGTATTCCAAAACCACCGGTTTATCTGTTCACCAATTCAGATTCGGTTCGGATTGATCTTTATGATAACGGTGTTTTCGATTATGACAGCATTTCTGTGATCTATAACAAAAAGATCGTTGTGAATAATCAGCTTTTACAGGTTGATAAACCCATCAGTTTCTATGTAAGGGTTGATAAAGATCAAAGTAAAAACGTAATGGTGTTCTTTGCGGATAACCTTGGTTTGATTCCGCCAAACTCAGCATTGATGGTAATTACAGATGGAGAAGGGAAACGAACAGAAGTTAGTGTTACTAATGACCTGGAACATAACACGATCATTTATTTCATCAAGCAACTTAAGAAACAGTAAACAATAAAATAAAAAATACTCATGCTGATGTAAAATATCAACATGAGTATTTTTTTGTCTGAACTTTAAGATGAAAATTAAGTCGACTTTAAAAAAATATTTTATAAAAATTTCAATACTGCTTCTCCCATTGCATCAGTACCGAGAATATTTTCTTTTGTAGTATTTACATCTGCAATATCTCTTGTTCTGAAACCTTGTTTCAAAACAGTATCAACCGCATGAATGATTGCCTCTGATTCTTTTTTCAATCCAAAAGAAATATCCAGTAATAATGCAGCTGAAAGAATAGATGCTAAAGGATTGGCTACACCTTTGCCTGTAATATCATGTGCTGATCCATGAATGGGCTCATAAACACCAGTGCCATCACCGATAGAAGCTGAAGCAAGCATTCCCATAGAACCTGCGATTTGCGAAGCTTCATCGGTTAAAATATCGCCGAATAAATTTGCGGTAACAACAACATCAAAACGACAAGGATCTTTAATTAATAACATGGCTGTTGCATCAACAAATTGGTATTCCACTTCCACATCAGGGTATTCCGATGCTAATTTCTGAATCACTTCACGCCATAAACGGCTTGTTTCCAAAACATTTGCTTTATCAACAGAACATAATTTTTTCTTTCTTGTTCTTGCCGCTTCAAAAGCTTTGCGACCAATACGCTCTACTTCATAACGACTGTATTCTGCAACATCAAATGCCGTGTCTCCATTATTCTTGCGGCCTTTCTCGCCAAAATAAATATCACCGGTCAATTCACGAAAAAATAAAATATCGGCACCTTTTAGTATTTCTGGTTTAATACTTGATGCACTTAATAATTCATCGAATAATTTTATCGGGCGAAGGTTTGCATACAAGCCCAACTCCTTTCGCATCTTCAACAAGCCTTGTTCGGGGCGGACTTTTGCCGATGGATCATTATCATATTTCGGATGACCGACAGCCCCGAATAATATTGCATCCGATTTTTTCATTTTTGCCAATGTCTCATCAGGCAAAGGGTTGCCCGTTGCTTCAATAGCAATATGTCCTATCAATGCTTCATCATAAGTAAACTCATGATTAAATTTTGCTGCAATTGCATCCAATACTTTCTTCCCTACAGCAGTTACTTCCTGTCCGATTCCGTCACCAGGAGCAATTAAAATATTTTTTTTAGCCATAATGATTGTACACTATTTAATTAAATCTGATTCAACATTTTCTCTGTTGCTTTAATGGCTGCAACAGTTTGATCACTGTCTAATCCGCGAGTTTTGAATTCTTTATTATTGTGTGACCATGTAATAATGGTTTCACAAAGTGCATCTGATTTACCACCCGGCGGAATACGAACAGCATAATCGACCAAAACAGGCAAGACAATCTTTTTTTGATCGTAAACTTTGTATAATGCATTTACAAATGCATCATACTGTCCATCCCCTTGTGCATGCTCTTCAAACAAATCACCATTAATACTGATATTTAAAGTAACTGAGGGTCGCAGATCCTTTGAATGGGTGAGTACATAATTTTTTATTTTAACTTTTTCCTCTATACTGTTACTGTCTAAAATATCAGAAATGATATAAGGTAGATCCGCTTGTGTAACAGTTTCTTTTCTGTCGCCTAATTCAATGATGCGCTGTGTAACTTTTTTGAGATCGTTATCATCTAATTGAATGCCTAATTGCAATAAATTATTTTCAATATTTGCCTTACCGCTCATTTTGCCTAATGCATATTTTCTTTCTCGCCCAAAACGTTCAGGCATCAGATCATTGTAATACAAATTATTTTTTTTATCTCCGTCAGCATGTATCCCTGCGGTTTGTGTAAATACATTTTCGCCAACAACAGGTTTATTTGCAGAAATTCTAAATCCTGAAAATGTTTCCACCAGCTTACTTACTGAGTACAAAGATTTTTCAGCAACAGATGTTTTCACATCAGGCATAAAATCATTCAGTACAGCTATAGCACTTGCTAAGGGTGCATTACCTGCTCTTTCGCCCATACCATTCACTGTAAGATGCAATCCATGAGCACCGGCTTTTACAGCTTCCAAAACATTGGCAATGCTGAGATCATAATCATTGTGCGCATGAAAATCGAAATGAATGTTCGGATACCTTTCAACAATAGATGAAATATATTCTTTTGTCTCGGATGGAATTAAAACACCGAGTGTATCAGGTAATAAAATTCTTTTAATGGGTTGTGTTGCCAAAAAATCAAGATATTGAAAAACATATTCTTTAGAATTACGCATACCGTTGCTCCAGTCTTCCAGATAAACGTTGCATTCCAAACCATTTATTTTTGCCAAAGCGATTACTGCGGCAATATCGGCGAAATGTTCTTCCGGTGTTTTTTTTATCTGATGTGTGAGATGATTCAAAGAACCTTTGGTTAATAGGTTCATCACTTTTGCACCTGCAGATAACATCCAGTTTACCGAAACATCACCATCCACAAAAGTGAGCACTTCCACTTTATCGATAAAACCATGTGCTTTGGCCCATTCTGTGATTTTTTTTACGGCCTGAAACTCACCTTCCGATACACGTGCAGAAGCAATTTCAATCCTGTCAACTTTTACTTCAGTCAATAATAATTGCGCAATCGTTAATTTTTCAGATGCCGAAAAAGATACTCCGCTCGTTTGTTCACCATCGCGGAGCGTGGTATCCATTATTTCAATATGGCGTTGCTGTTGTGTCATTTTGTTTTTTTATTAAGCCAACTTTGTACTGCAATGAAGCTTCTGTTGCGTCGCACTCTTGTACTTTGTGTACTTTGATCCGCAAAAAATATTTGTTTTAATTAAGACAGGTTTAATAAATACTTTTTGCGGCGAATGATTTTATCTCATCTTTCATGGCCTGCAAATAATCTATATCATCAAATCCATTGATCATATTATGCTTTTTATATCCATTGATGACAAATGACTCTTTTGCTCCTGTTGCTACAATCGTAATGGTTTGATCAGGTAAGCTTATTTCTATTTCAGTTTTCGGATCAGCTTCAATAGCCTTGAATATTTTTTCTAAGAATTCAGGGCTCACTGTTACTGGCAAAATGCCAATGTTCAATGCATTTCCTTTAAAGATATCAGCAAAGAAACTTGATACTACTGCACGAAATCCGTAATCATAAATTGCCCATGCTGCATGTTCACGTGAACTTCCGCTACCAAAATTTTTTCCGCCAACCAATATTTTACCTGAGTAGATAGGATTATTTAAAATAAAATCTTTTTTAGGTGTGTCATCATTATTATAACGCCAGTCACGAAAAAGATTATCGCCAAATCCTTCTCGTTTGGTTGCTTTTAAAAAACGTGCAGGGATGATCTGGTCTGTATCTACATTTTCAATCGGTAAAGGAACAGCCGAACTTTTTAATATGGTGAATTTATCGTAAGCCATGATTTTGAATTATATGTTTTATGTTATCGTTGAAAATTTTTCTATTGATTATTACATCAAATCTCTGGGATCTGTCACAATACCTGTAACTGCCGCTGCTGCTGCAACCAAAGGACTTGCTAATAATGTTCTTGCACCCGGACCTTGTCTTCCTTCAAAGTTTCTGTTACTTGTGCTTACAGCATATTTACCTGCGGGAATTTTATCATCATTCATTGCCAAACATGCAGAACAACCGGGTTGACGCAAAGAGAATCCGGCTTCATTTAAAATATCCAGAATACCTTCTTCTTTAATTTGACTTTCCACAATATGAGAACCGGGAACCAACCATGCAGTAATATTATCAGCTTTCTTTCTTCCTTTCACGATTGAAGCAAATGCACGGAAATCTTCAATTCTTCCATTAGTGCAACTTCCCAAAAAAACATAATCTACTTTTTTTCCGATAAGCTTTTCATTTTCTGCAAAACCCATGTACTCCAAAGATTTTTTATAAGATGCACCGCCATCTTTTACAGCAGTTGATAAAGGAATATTTTTAGTGATGCCTGTACCTAAACCGGGATTGGTACCGTAAGTAATTTGCGGTTCAATATCATTTGCATGAAAACTTAATTCCAGATCAAACTGAGCATCAGCATCCGATTTTAATGTTTTCCAGTAAGCCAATGCTTTATCCCATGCATCACCTTTTGGTGCTTTTTCTCTTCCTTTTAAATAAGCAAATGTTGTTTCATCAGGTGCAACCATACCACCACGTGCACCCATTTCAATTGATAAATTACAAACAGTCATTCTTCCCTCCATACTCATGTTTTCAAACACTTCGCCTGCAAACTCAATAAAATAACCTGTTGCGCCACTTGCAGAAATTTGGGAGAGAATAAATAAAGGGACATCTTTTGCAACAACACCTTTTCCTAATTTTCCATTAATGGTGATACGCATCTTTTTAGGTTTGGGTTGCATGATACATTGAGATGATAAAACCATTTCAACTTCAGAAGTACCGATGCCAAAAGCAATCGCACCAAATGCACCATGTGTTGAAGTATGAGAATCACCGCAAACGATCGTCATGCCGGGAAGTGTAATGCCATTCTCAGGACCAACAACATGCACAATACCATTTTTGGGATTATTCAATCCCCAATGCGAAATATTATATTTTGCCGAATTGAGTTCTAATGCTTTTAGCTGATTTGCTGACAATGGGTCTTCAACAGGTAAATGTTGATTAATGGTAGGCGTATTATGATCTGCTGTTGCGAAAGTGCGGTCAGCAAACATCACTTTAATATTTCTGCTTTCCAATCCTAAAAAAGCAACGGGGCTGGTAACTTCATGAATAAAGTGGCGGTCAATAAAAAATACGTCCGGACCGTCTTCAATTTTTCTCACAACGTGTGCATCCCACACTTTATCAAACAATGTACTTGGCATATTACTCATGCTGAATGGTTTTAGAAATAATCTTGCAAATATCTATTGTAAATGGCAAAAATTCAATAAAAATATGTGAATGAAGTGTTTTATAGAATAAATAGAGCAAAGCTGTGTAAGAAAGCGATTTGCTGCTGATAAAAACTAATAAACGTTAGGATATTTTGTGAATTTATTTTCCGATACAAAATTTAGAAAAGATATAATCCAATTGATCTTCATTGGTAACCTCACCTGTTATAGAACCCAAATAATACAGGCATTGACGAATATCAAGAGCCAACAGATCGCCTGGAATATTATCATCCAATCCTTTTTGAACGTCTAATAAAGCAACACTTAACTTCTGCAAAGCTTCAAAATGTCTTGTATTTGTTACAACAGTTGATTCTGTATTGATATCACCTTTAATTGCAATTGTTACCAATGATTTTTTTAGCTGATCAATACATGAATTTTCTTTTGCAGAAATGAAAATAATATTATTGGAAGATGCAAATTTTTCAGTTGAAAAATTTTCATTCAGATCTGTTTTATTTCCAACCAATACATAAGTGATATTATTTTGTTTCAATTCATCTTCTCTTTTTTTCAATTCATCAGCATCCATTTCATTCACATCAAATAAATAGATTACCACATCTGCCTGATGCATTTTTTCGAGGCTTCTTTCTACACCGATACTTTCAATTGTATCTTTTGTATGATACCGAATACCTGCAGTATCAATTAATCTGAATAATACACCATCAATATTCAAGAGCTCCTCTATCGTATCTCTTGTAGTGCCTGCAATTGCGCTTACAATGGCTCTGTTCTCGTTCAACAAAGTATTTAACAATGTTGACTTTCCTGCATTGGGTTTTCCGATTATAGCCACCTGCACACCATTCTTAATTACATTTCCCAATGCAAAAGATTGTAAAAGTTGCTCCGTGTTTTGATGAAGTGCATTTATTAATTCATACAACTTTTTCCTGTCTGCAAACTCTACATCTTCTTGTGAAAAATCCAATTCCAGTTCAATCATTGCAGAAAACCGGATCAATTGTTCTCGTAATTGACGAAGTGAATTTGAAAATCCACCACGCATATTCTTTAATGCCGCATTTTTACTGGCTTCGGTATTACTTGCAATTAAATCTGCAACTGCTTCAGCTTGTGCCAGGTCCAATTTGCCTTTCAGAAAAGCTCTTTGTGTAAATTCACCTGACTTTGCCATTCTTACGCCTTTCGATAAAATAGATTGAATGATCTTTTCCTGAATAAAAGGAGAACCGTGGCAACTGATCTCAATTACATTTTCGCCTGTGTAAGATTTTGGTGCTTTAAATAATGAAATCACTACTTCGTCAAGCAATTCATTTCCATCTTTCAGTACACCTACATGTAATGTATGTGATGATTGTTCTCCGAGATTTTTGGATGGAAACATAGTATTGATCACATCAATTGCTTTATCACCGCTGATTCGAATAACGCCAATAGCACCAATTCCTTGTGGAGTAGCTAAAGCAACAATGGTATCATCCCAACCGGAAAGTTTACCGAGCATTTATTTTTTTTTCAAAAATAGATGAAAGCAGCTGTACAAAACGAAATGGGTTGCTCATTATTCATGAACAACCCATTTTCTTTAAAACATAAGAAATTTAATCATTGGATTCAGCAACAACAAAAATGATATTCTGAATATGTCTGTAATTTACATTTCGTCCGTTTTGAACAGCGGGTTTCCAGTTCGGTCCTTTTTTAATAACTCTTATTGCTTCTTCTTTTGTTCCGTAACCGGGATCATTCTCAGCTCGTACATCACTGATCACACCTGTTTTGTCAACCAAAAAAGATAATGTAACAACATATTTTCCATAAGGTGCACCGTTTTGAACAGGGAGATCTCTGTTCAGATTACGTTCGAGATATTTTGTCCATGCTGTTACACCGCCCGGAAATTCTGCAGGTATTTCCACAATGGTATAAATCTTATCATAATCTTCTTCAGGCTTGGGTGCTGTAACAACACCTGTACCTTTTGATTCTACAGGCGCTGCGATCAAGCCTTCATCTTTTACCCCTTCCTGATTAATGGTACCGATTTTTGTATCTTCCATTTTTGCCACTTCTTTCACTTCATCTTCTTCTCTTACTTCTTCATCCTTTACAATTTTAGGAGGAGTGAATTTAGTGATCTCCACTTTAGGCGGTTCTTGTTTAGGAGGAGGTGGTGGCGGTGGCTCAGGTTTTTTATCTTCTTGTTTAAGATCTTCCAATGAAACATCTTTCACATACATCTGCTCATTTTTTTTTGCTGATTTAAGTGAAAGCAATTGTGGAATACCAATTGTAACAACACAAAGTGCAGTTGTTATCAATAATGCTTCCATTAGTCTTCTCGGATAAGTTTTACGGAGATTGTATGCACCGTAATTTTTATTTCTGCCGTCAAAAATGATATCCAGCAGATCGGCGGAAAGGATTTTACCTACTTCCATCTTTGAAAGTTTTAAGGTGATTATTTTATCACCTGTAACCTTGTTGACAGATGCACTTTTTCTTTGGCAAGAGGAGCAACGTTTACAGGACTATTTTACAGTACAAAATAAAAAAAATCCCTTCTAAAAAAGAAGGGATTAAATCATTGTTTATATGATTGAAATGCTTTATAAATTTGCTTATTCTTCTGAAACCACAAATGTAATACCTTGTTTGTGACGATAAATTACATTTCGTCCGTTTTGAACAGCAGGCTTCCAGGATGGTCCTCGTTTAATAACTCTTATTGCTTCGTCTTTTGTGCCGTAGCCTGGGTCATTTTCTGCAGCGACATCGCTGATACCGCCGCTTTTATCAACTATAAAAGTTACATACACGGTATATTTTCCGGGAGGTGCTCCATTTTCAACAGGCAAGTCTCTGTTAAGATTTCTTTCAAGATATTTTTGCCATGCAGGTAAGCCGCCGGGAAACTCAGCAGGAATTTGAACTACAGTAAAAACTTTATCGTAGTCTTCTTCTTTAGGAGCTTCTACAACACCAGTACCTTTCTCAACAACAGGTGCAACAACACCCTGATCCTTTTCACCTTCCTGATTGATGGTACCAATCTTGGTGTCTTCTAATTTTTCCACCTCTTTGATTTCTTCATCAGGCTTTACTTCTTCATCCTTTACAATTTTGGGAGGAGTGAATTTAGTAATCTCAACCTTTGGAGGTTCCTGTTTTGGAGGAGGAGGTGGTGGTGGTGGTTCAGGCTTTTTCTCCTCTGTTTTCATATTTTCCAATGAAACGTCCTGAACCAGGATATCATTGTGCTTCTTCTTAACAGAATTGGCCAGTAAAGAGCCAAAAATCAGCACCACACAAATTGATACAGTTCCTATTAAAGCATACTGAAGACGCTTGTTATAAGTTCTGCGCAAGTTATATGCGCCATATTCTTTGTCTCTTCCCTCAAAAAGAATATCAAGGAAATCGGCAGTTAAAATTTTATTTACTTCCATTTGTTAGGTCTTTAATAATAAGATTCAAATTGCTGAGAATTTCATAAATTAATTAGCAGGGGCTGAAGCTTCAGACACTTTAACTAATTTGTTTTCCACATCTGAAATATCAACCAATGCATAACGCTTAATAACATTAACAGACATTTCATCTAAAATATCTACTACGTTTTTATAGGTGCATTCATCACCCGGCTTAATTACAATTACCAAATCCTTTTCATTTGTATTTGCCTTTTTGCGAAGAATGGCATTACGTATCCCATCATCACCTGATCCGAAATTGGCAGATTTGAAATTAGTAGAAGCATTCGCAGTATTTAATATTCCTTCATAATAAAACACATGGTTGTCCTTTCCTAAAAGGATCGTAAATGCTCCTGATTCTTTTGCCTTATTCTGATCTTCGGGCTTGTCGGCATCTTTTGGTAAAAAGAGCCTCATAGCCGTTGGCTGACTCATGGTTGTTGTAAAAATGAAAAAGGTAATGAGCAGAAAGCCAAGATCCACCATGGGTGTTAAATCCACACGTGTAGATAGTTTTTTCGCTTTTTTGACCCCTGGGCCTTTTTTATGTCCACCGCCACTCGAGGTATCTAATTCTGCCATAATGCAGTCATTTTTTTGTTAGAAATAATGTTTACTTATCTAGTCATCTCTCTTTTCACCTTTCTGATTATTCTTCCATAATTCTGAGCCTATGGGAACACTTTCGGGATTAGTAACCATTTGAAATTTTAAGAAGTCATTCTTTTTGAATGCATCTATCACGCTTTTGAAAGCGGGATATTTTGCAAGATTATCTCCTTTTAACAAAAGGTTCATCTTTTTCCCCTGATAGGCATCATTTACTAAACGCATCCATTCAATCATTTCGTTAGATCCCTTTGTAGAATCAGTAGGTATACCCGGCAAGGCATCTCCTTTTCTGCTTTCCTCAGGGATTTCAAGAAATGATTTCAGTTGGCTGAAAGATCCACCAATAAAAGCAGCTTTCTTAAAGGCGGCTACATTTAATCCCAGATTTTTGGTTGTGTTCAGCGTATTGGCTATGTATTCTTTCTTTTGTTCATCATCCATTGAAAGAAAGACCTTGCCGTTTTTATCTAGGGTAACAAGTACAATATCCTTATCGGGAGCTGCTTTTGCCGCCACCGAGTTTGGTGTGGTAACGGTTATGGCTTCAGCCGGTTTAAACTTTGTTGTTAAGATAAAAAATGACAACAAAAGAAAGGCCACGTCGCACATCGCCGTCATATCTATGTTTGTACTCTTTCGAGGTATCTTAGGTCTGGCCATTGTTTGTTATTTAAAAAATGTTTTCACAATTAAAGATTCAAAACTTTTCACTTTCCATAAATAATCTGCGATTATTTATAATTGGCAGCAAAGCTTTGAGTTAAGGTGAAACCAGATTCGTCAATACCATAAGTTACTGCATCGATTTTTGTTGTAAAGATGTTGTAGAATACAATTGCCACAGCAGATGTACCGATACCCAAAGCCGTATTAAACAAGGCTTCAGAAATACCTTGAGATAACTGACGTGCAGCTTCTCCACCACCTTCATCACCTAATTTAGAGAATGAACGGATCATACCCATTACCGTACCCAACAGACCTAACAAGGTTGCAATAGATGCAATTGTTGATAAGAATACGAGATTCTTTTCGAGCATTGGCAATTCAAGAGCTGTTGCTTCTTCTACTTCTTTCTGAATGCCTAATATTTTTTGTTCCGTTGCCAATTCGGTGTTATGAATCATTTCTTTGTATCTGCGTAAACCGGCTTTCATTACATTGCCAACACTTCCTTTTTGTTTATCGCATTCTACAATTGCTTTGTCAACATCTTTATTTGCCAAATGAAATTGCACTTTACGGATAAATTCAGGAATGCTTCCAGTACCTGAAGCTTTTGAAACAGTTAAAAATCTTTCGATAACGAAAGTGATAACAGTCAAAAACGCACCAATCAATAATGGTACAAGAATACCACCTTCATACATTTTTACTAATGCGCCCTTTGGATTTGCATGATCAGGCCAAAACCAATGGCTTGCATCTTGATCGGGTTTCATAAAATTGGAAGGAGCTCCTAACACAAAACGCCAGATTAAATAACCTAATACGATACAGGAAATAGGAGCAATCAATGAGATTAAATTACCACTCTTCTTCGGTTGAACAGAAGTTGTTGCTTTGGGAGCAGCAGCGGCAGTTGGTTTGATGTCAGCCATGGTCAATTGATTTTTAGTTTTTAGAAATTACAATAATAAAAAAATTTGTGTCTACAATTCTACTGAAAAATGTTTTGAAAACACAAAACATTGTTTCAAAAGTTTTTAAAAGGGCTTACAAATTAGGTATTTTATCCAAAGGAACAAACAAGTTTTCGGTACAAACAGAAAAATATCTGTTAAGCTGAATACTTACATTTATTCGATCTAATAAGTGGTACAGAATTTACACCCATTCAGAGGCAAAGTAGTGAATATTTCGATGCAGCCAATCAGATTGAAAAATAAAAAATCTTTCCCTTTTAATAACGCCTGTTAGCTTTTTTTGAGAAGCTACATTAATGGTTTAACTTCCATTTATCAATGATTTTTACAAATATTGCTATGCTATTAACGATATTGCACCTGCCTTTATAACAAACGTTTGCAGCCCTGTTTTCTTTCATCAAAACCAACCCGGATAATGAAATATTTTTCTATTATATTCCTAAGCTGCCTCGTTTCTTTTTCTTTTGCACAAAATAAAATTTTTGTTGCCGGCACTGTAAAAGACAGCATTTCGGGCAGCCCTTTATCCTTCGCCAGCATAACAAATATGAGCACCCATCAAACGGTGCTGTCTGATAAGAATGGCTTTTTTAAAATAACCGTTTCACTAAACCAGCTTTTATCTTTCGCCTATGTTGGTTATAATTTTGATACTGTCTTGGTGAATGAAAAAATTCTGCAAAAAGATACTTTGCATTTATTACTGCGTCCTCTCACAAAAAGTTTGGCTGAGGTTACCGTGTACAGCAATATGAAATTCTCTGCTTATCAGTCAGACAGCTTAAAAAGGAGAAATGATTTTTTTCAGACGATAGGTGATTACACATTACCGGTTTTTTCAAATGGTAATTCCGGTTCTGGAATCGGCTTAAACCTTGACCGTTTTTACGGCAGAGAGAAAAGGAAAAGAAAAATAATTGATTTGTTTGACCAAATGGAACAGGAGCAATATATCAATTATCGGTTTACTCCCGCATTGGTAAATAAGTACACCACACTTTCTACCGATTCGCTGAGTTTATTCATTCAACAATACCGCCCCTCTTATACCTGGCTTCGTAAACACACGGAGGAAGAAGATGTACTTTATTACATCAACGATAAATTGAAATTATTTTTTAAGCGAAAAGAAAAATAATTATTCGTATCGTAAAGCATTGATAGGATTTAATTTCGCTGCTTTCATGGCCGGATAAATACCTGCAGCCAATCCTACTAAAGAACAAATTAAAATACCGCCAATCACCCATGCCCATGGCACAACAAATCCTGTATTCATAAATGAGGCGAAAAGATTACCTACCAAAACGCCGAGAATAATTCCGCATAAAGCACCCATCAGACTGATGATCATGCTTTCAAATAAAAATTGCTGACGAACATTTCTGCTTTTACCGCCAATCGCTTTTATTAATCCAACTTCACGTGTCCTTTCATTTACAGCAACCAACATGATGTTCATCAAGCCGATGGCAGCACCAATTAATGTGATCATACCAATCGCTCCTGCAGAACCTGTGATCCCACTTAATAATGAAATAAATAGTTCAGCGAATTTGTCGCTTTTTTCAATCACAAAATTATCCGCATCGGTTGGTTGTAATTTTCTTACGGCTCTAAAAACAGATGTGCTTTCGCCAACTGCGGGATCAAGCTGTGTAACATTATCAACCATGATCCCTATTAAAAAAGATTTGGCTGAATTTTGTAAACGTCTTGCATTGTTATATGAAGTGATGATCACATCATCTTGGCGAAGCATCGCACTGGAACCTTTGCTTTTCAACAAACCGATCACACGGTAAGGCATACCGCCAACCCGAATGATCTTATCGATACATTTTTCAGGATTGTTACCAAATAATTTTGTTGCCACATTATTGCCAAGCAAACAAACACTTCTGCCACTATTCACATCTAAGTTGTTGAGGTTTCTTCCTTCAACAATAGTAAATGCATTTACCGCAAGATAATTTTCATCACCACCCCAAATATTTACAACAGGATTTGTTTTTTTGTCAAGATAGCGACATTCCTGACTGTTTGGACCTCTTAAATAAATACATACCTGTGCAGGAAATTTAAAATTCTCTTTAAAATATTCTGCGTCGTTCTTAACAATGTATTTATTGAGGTTTGATTTTTTTTCTTTCTTGCCTCTTTGTGTTTTGGTAACCTGATCACCTCTTCCGCCAAAATGAACATTCGATTCTTTAAAGCGTATACTGAAAGCATTCGCCCCCATGGAAGAAAAACTTTCTTTTAAACTTTGATTCATTGCCTGAATAGCGGTAATGATACCGATCAACGCCATAATACCAAATGCAATAATGGCAACGGTAATACCGGTACGGAGTTTATTTCCTTTTACCGTTCTGAATGCTAATTGAAAAGAATCAACGATTGTCATGTAAATATTTTATTCAACAACTGAATAAAGATAATTGAGATTCTTAAATACCATCAAAGAAAATGATGAGGGGAATATTTTAAGGATAAAATTCAATCACCAAATCATTTCTGCTTAAAAATAGAACCAAGTAAGAAGTAACGAAGGGTTAATCCCTATCAGAATGATGAGTGCAGCCAATACTACCAAAATAACTTTAAAGTTACTGCTGATCTCACTTGTTTCGGCTTCTCCTTCTTTAAAATACATAGCTTGAATAACACGGAAATAATAATAAACACTAACTGCGGCAAATAAGACTGCAACTATAACAAGCCACAATGCAGCATGTCCATAAGTTTTCAAAGCAGAAGCAAGCACATAATATTTTGCAAAAAATCCGGCTGTTAAAGGAATTCCGGCCAATGATAATAAAAACACGGTGTTGGTTGCAGCGAGTATCGGTTGCTTTTTAGCAAGTCCGTTATAACCATCGAAAGTATAATCTTTCATCTTGATCAAAATGGCGAAAATACCTATGGTAGCAATACTGTAAGCTGCAGCGTATAATAAAATACCTTCGGCGCTAAGATCATTGTTTCCGTATAATGCAAACAGCATGAAGCCGGCCTGGGCAATACTGGAATAAGCAAGCATTCGTTTTACGCTTTGCTGAAATACTGCCGTTATATTTCCAACCAATAAAGTGGCAATGATTATCGCAGGAAGAATTATTATTGAAGACGGGCCTAAGTCTGCCATCCGGATTCCGAACAATTTTATAAATGCAATAAATCCTGCTGCTTTAATAATGGTTGCCATAAAAGAAGTAAATACACTCGGAGCACCATCGTACACATCAGGAGTCCAAAAATGAAAAGGGGCGGCCGATACTTTAAATGCCATTGAAATAAATATCATCAACAATCCCAAAGGTGCCAGAATACCATAATTATAGGCATTGCCATTACTGGCAGCATGATTAAATTCTAAATTAAAATTTCCCGAAGCACCATATAATAAAGCAATGCCCATTAACATGATACCTGTTGAGAATGCTCCCATTAAAAAATATTTTAAAGAAGCTTCATTACTTTTTAAATTCTTTTTGTCTGATCCTGTAAGAATGTATAAAGGAATAGACATGATCTCTACTCCCAGAAACAACATCAGCAAAGTGTTGTAAGATGATAAGACCGTTATCCCGCAGAGCGAAAAGAATATCAATGCAAAATATTCAGCCGGATAATTGCCCACTTTCACAATATCGCTTCCACTTAAAATAACATATAATAAAGTTGCTGCAATGGCAATGCTGTTAAAAAACAATCCGAATTTATCAAAGCGCAACATATTATGCGTATCGATATCGAAACTATAAACAGTGTACGTGTTCAATAAATTACCAAGCAGTAAAATCAATAATCCGACAACAGCAATATTTCTGATGGCAGATCTATTCTGAATGAGGATGCTGCTGAACATCATCACCACACCTAATAAAGCAGAAATTATAATAGCGTTCATATCGAGTTATAAGTTAGAAGTTTTGAGTTATGAGTTGATATGATTTACAGCCCTACCTCATCACTTTAACGATTTATCAAAATTGTGTTTACAGTATCCTTGGTTAAATTAATTAATGGTTGCGGATACACGCCCAATACCAAAACAACAACAACCAAAACTATCAATATCCATTGCACATTGTTTTTTGCATCATGCGCATTGGCAGTTATTGAAACCGTATTTCCGTAAAATATTTTTTGAATCATATTCAATGTATAAACCGCTGCCAGTATGATACTTATTCCTGCAATTGCAGCAAACCAAACATTATATTGGAACAAACCGTTGAACATTAAAAATTCTCCCACAAATGCATTGGTCAATGGTAAAGCAATATTTGCCAATGCCATTACAACCAACAATATTGCTAATGTTGGTGCTTTTTGTGCAAGGCCACCCAGTTCACTTAATTTGCGTGTGCCTAATTGTTGTTCTATCACATCTGCCACAACCCATAATCCAATGACATTAATTCCATGATTGAACATTTGTATCATCACTCCTTCCAAACCAATTTTATTATGCGTAAATATGGCTGCACACATTAAACCGATATGTGCGATGGATGAATAGGCAATCAATCTTTTGATATCATCCTGCTGAATAGCGATCAATGAAGCATAGATCATTCCGATAACAGAGAAAATAATGATCACAGTGCTGAAATGTGCCACTGCATCAGGGAAAATCGGTATTAACCAGCGAATCACTGCAAAGATTCCCATCTTCACCATCACACCACTCAATATCATAGTGACTGCAGTTGGTGATTGTTCGTAAGTATCAGGCTGCCATGTATGAAAAGGAAATACGGGCATCTTAATAGCGAATGCAATAAAGAATAACCAGAAAACGACATTCTGATCTTTTACTGATAAATGTAAACTGTACAAAGATTTTATTGCGAATGAATGATCGGGAGTTTGAAAATACAAATACAAAATACCGGCAAGCATTAAAAGCGAACCGATGAAAGTATAAATGAAAAATTTAAACGTAACTGCAATTCTTTTTTCTCCACCCCAAATAGAACATAGAAAATAAACAGGTATCAATGCCAATTCCCAGAAGAAATAAAATAACAATGCATCCGCAGCAAGAAATACACCCATCAATCCTGCTTGAGTTAAAAGCATCAATGCATAAAAACTTCCTGACTGTTTATAATTGTTTTTATAAGTTGTTGCAAATACAACGGGAAAAGAAATGGCAGTTAATAAAGTAAGCATTTTGCCCATACCGTCTAATTCAAGACTGAAGCGACTTCCCAAAGCAGGTAACCATGCAACATCAAAATTAGATTCGGTTTTATGATCGTATATAATCAACCCGCTGCTAACAACTGCCAACGTAATTAACGATGAAAGCAGCGACCAACTCTTAGCGGCTCTTTCATCTTTCAAAAAGAAAGTCACCAATCCGCTTAACAAAGGAATCAATATCAATAAAACTGGAATCATATTTCTATTCGCCTTTCAGCTTTTAAAAAAGTGTACTGAAAAATTTATAAATATATCCGTCATTCACCCAAATCAACACCACCACGATTATCGCCAATACCATAAATAAAATATAACCGCTCACCAATCCGCTTTGGATCAAACGCAATTGTCTGGATGAATAATTCACCAACTTACCTACACCATTCACCCCACCATCAATGATATTTTTTTCAATAATATTTTTTAAGAATTTACCTTTTGCAAGAGTAGTTTTCACAAATACTGTATCATACAATTCATCCACATACCATTTGTTGGATAAAACTTTTCCAAAACCTGTTGCTTCTTCTAATTCAGGGTTTTTACTGAATTTATTGATGGCAAAAATGATCGCGATTGCAGCCACTGCAACAGAAATTCCCATCAACAAATATTCTGTGCTATGTTCAATATGATGTTCGGCTTCTGTTGTGATAACCGGCGATAAGAAAGATCTTAATTCATGATGACCACCTAAAATTTCAGGCACTCCAACAAATCCGCCGATCACACTTAACAATGCCAATACAATTAAAGGAATGGTCATAGCAGAAGGGCTTTCATGCAAATGATGTTCCTGATCATGTGTTCCTCTGAATGTTCCTAAAAAAGTTGTTGCATATAAACGAAACATATAGAATGCAGTCATCGCAGCTCCTGCAACACCTAATCCCCAATAAATCGGATTCTTTGCAAATGCAGCCGCTAATATTTCGTCTTTAGAAAAGAAACCGCTGAAAGGAGGAATACCGGAGATGGCAATACATCCCAATAAAAAAGTGATGTGCGTGATGGGTAAATATTTTTTCAATCCTCCCATTTTACGAATGTCTTGTTCGTGATGCATGGCATGAATAACTGAACCTGCAGCCAAGAATAATAAAGCTTTGAAGAATGCATGTGTCATTACATGAAACACAGCACCTGTGTATGCACCAACACCTAAACCTAAAAACATATAACCTAACTGACTGACTGTTGAATAAGCTAATACTTTTTTAATATCATTTTGTTTGAGTGCGATCGTTGCGCTGAACAATGCAGTTGTTAATCCAATGATTGCAACTAAATTCATGGTCACTTCACTCATGGAATATAAAACGTTGCTGCGTGCGATCATATAGATACCTGCAGTAACCATGGTGGCAGCATGTATCAATGCAGATACAGGTGTTGGACCGGCCATTGCATCGGGTAACCAAGTGTACAAAGGAATTTGTGCACTTTTTCCCATGGCGCCAACAAATAATAAAATCGTTATTCCTGTAACATCAAAAGAACTTAATGAAGAGGCATGAGCAAACACATCACTGTAAGTTGCTGTTCCTAATTTTTGTATCAACCAAAATACAGCTAATAAAAAACCAAGATCACCGATGCGGTTCATCACAAAAGCTTTCTTTGCTGCGTAATTAAAATTGTCATTCTTAAACCAAAACCCGATCAATAAATAAGAACATAATCCAACACCTTCCCAACCAATGAACATGATCACATAATTGGCGCCCATCACCAATAACAACATGGAGAAGATGAATAAATTAAGATAGGCAAAATATCTTCCGAAATGTTGCGGTTCTTCATCATTCATGTAAGCGGTTGAATACACATGAATGAGAAATCCAACCCCTGTAATAATTAATAAGAATAAAGATGACAAAGCATCTATCTGAAATGCAAAAGGAATTTTTAATGAATCAACGTTGATGAAATTAAAATAATCAACTACAAAACCACCATGCGACTTTACATCAAAAAATAAAACAAGGCTCACAACAAATGATGCCAATACAGCACCACTTCCAATGATACCTATCAATGATTTGGAAAGTGATTTTCTTCCCAAACCATTAATCAAAAAACCAATTAACGGAAACAACGGAACTAAGTAAACTAAATTATTCATATCCTGTTTAAATGCTAAATGCAGAATGCAAAACGCAAAACGCGTTCAGTTTTCAGCATTCAGCTTAGTTTTTAAGTCTATTTAAAAAATTCACATCCACCGAATGTGTATTACGATACATCATCACTATGATCGCCAATCCCACGCTTACTTCTGCTGCTGCAACCACCATGATAAAGAAAACAAATAATTGTGCATCGGTTCCTGCGGCTGATGCTTTATCATTCACAACTGCAATAGCATGATGCATTTTTGAAAATGCCACTAACAATAAATTCACTGCATTGAGCATTAATTCAATGCACATGAAAACAATGATCACATTTCTGCGAACCAACACTCCCACAATTCCGATACAGAATAATGCTAACGATAAAATGATATAATATTGAATTGGCATATAAAACAAGTTTCAAGTTTCAAGTTTCAGGGGTCAAGGTTTTCACTTGTATATTGTTTCCTGTAACTTGAACCTTCATAATTAATCTTTCTTCCCGATCACAATTGCACCAATCATCGCACTCAAAAACAACACGCTGCTGATTTCAAACGGCACCACATATTCATTGAACAATACTTTCCCCAGATTACCGATCAAGCCGATATCCCCAGTTTTTACTTCGGCTATTTTACCTGCGATTTCAGGTGATTGTCGTACCAATGATACCAAAATCATCAATAAACATCCGCCCGAAATAGCACCTGCTAATTTCATCCACAGATTTTTTTGCGGCTCCATGTCTTTATTCAGGTTCATCAGCATGATCACAAATAAAAACAATACCATGATGGCTCCGGCATAAACGATCAAATTCACAATTGCTAAAAATTGTGCGTTCAGTAAAATATAATGACCGGAAATGGCAAAGAAAACAGCGATCAGCCACAACACACTGTGTACAGGATTCTTACTGAATAATACCATCAACGCACTTACCAATGCAAGTGCAGATAAAAACCAAAATATTATTTGTGTAGCACTCATTTTATAATTTGCAAATTAGCAGATGTGTATATGTGCAGATTGACTTCCATTTGCACATTCGCACATTTGCAGATTTTTTAATTTTTTATTCCTTTTGCTGCTGCAAATTCTGCAGGCTGCGTTACAGGATCAGGTATCAACAAATCTTTTTTCCCATAAATAAAACTTTGTCTGGTAAAACTTGCCGGCGTAAATGTTTCACTTAAATAGATCGCATCTTTCGGACAAGCTTCTTCGCACAAACCACAGAATATGCAACGTAACATATTGATCTCATAACGTGCTGCATATTTTTCTTCCCGATATTTATTTTCTTCTCCGGGCAAACGCTCAGCAGCTTCCATTGTGATCGCTTCAGCCGGACAAGCAACCGCACACAATCCGCAGGCAGTACATCTTTCACGACCTTCTTCATCTCTGTTCAACACATGCAATCCGCGAAATACCGGACTGAATGGTCTTGTTTGTTCAGGATAATGAATGGTCGGTTGCTTCTTAAAAATATGGCTGAACGTGATCATCATTCCTTTCAGTATATTCCACAAGTATATACTTTCCAGAAACGTCATCGGTTTACGTTCCAATATTTTCGATCTGTTTGTTAATGCCTGCATCTTTTTATTTTTCGCACTCGCTTTTAAAGATTCGCAAAATTATTTTTATAAACTATTGATACCAACTTTATCTCACTCATCAACTTCTCTTGCGTCGCACACTTGTACGGAATCAATTCAATTCAGCTTTTTTTCTATTTACCAAAACATGAAACAGTATCTCAGCAATTATTATAATAAATGCAACACTGATAAATCCCATAACCAAAAAAGAAGCCCCATCTTCATTAACCATTTTATTTTGACGTAAAAAACCAGTAAGAAATGCCCAAATAATATTAGCTGTGTATAACACAATCATAAGATTGCGCCAACTGCCCTTCAAATTTTTATTTGTCAAAATAAAAATACTCATATCATTATTTTTGCAACCACAAAATAACTGCACCGGTGATCAACATATTCGCCAATGCCAATGGTACTAATTTTTTCCATCCCAAATTCATCAATTGATCATATCTGAAACGCGGTACGGTCCATCTTACCCACATGAACAGGAAAATAAAGAAAACTATTTTCGTCATCAATGCAATGATGCCCACCAATGCTGCCACATTCGGCGATAATAAACTTTCGTTCAAGAAGGGCACATCATAGCCGCCAAAAAATAATGTAGCCATGATCGCACTGCTGATAAACATGTTGATGTATTCGGAGAATAAATAGAACCCCAATTTCATGGAAGAATATTCCTGATGATACCCTGAATTCAATTCACTCTCAGCTTCAGGTAGATCAAATGGTGTACGGTTACATTCTGCAAAAGCGCAGATCAGAAAAATTAAAAATGCCAATGGCTGATACGCAATATTCCACAAATGACCCGGAGCCATTTGCTGTTTTACAATCTCGCCTAATTGCAATGTTCCGGTTGTCATCAACACTGCGATCATACTCAATCCCATCGCCAATTCATAACTGATGGCCTGAGATGCACCTCGCAACGCGGCAAGTAAAGAAAATTTATTATTTGATGCCCATCCTCCAATCATGATGCCATAAACACCGACGCTGGTAACTGCAAAAACGTACAACACACCTACATTGATATCTGCAATCTGTAAAGCAATTGTTCTTCCTGCTATTTCAAGTTTATTACCCCAGGGCACAACTGCACATGTCATCAATGCTGCCTGCATTGCCAAACCCGGACCTAACACAAATAATGCTTTATTTGAAGTGTTGGGAATGATCTCTTCTTTCATGATCAGTTTCAAACCGTCAGCAAAGGGTTGAAATATTCCGAAAGGTCCGGCACGATTGGGTCCCGGCCTATCCTGCAAAATACCTGCTACTTTTCTTTCAGCAAAAGTCATGTACAATGCAATGCCTAAGCTTGCAAAAATGATGATTGCGATCAAGATCAATTTTTCAGCAAATAATGCCCAGTCTATTGCGAGTAGTGTTGTCATTATTAAGCGTTGGTCTTTTCAGAATGATTAAAAGTTTTTGATGTTGCCGGACCCTCTAACAAACTCAGTTCAATATCAGCCGCATTTACTTCACTTACCGAATGAATATCCATCAATAATTTAGGCCCCCTTCCATGCATCACTTTCGGCATTGTTTCGTTTGGTATTGTCAACCCCACATAATGACCTTGTGCAATAACTGAATGACGATTGACTTTTGAAGGCCCTTCGATCACCCAATCATTAATATGTTTCTTTTCGAAACGACAAGTGTTACAGATCCAGCCTGGCTTGCCATCTGTTGTATCTTTTACTTCACCCCACTCATCTTTACGTGCTGTTACACGAAACACTTCATCACCTCTCATCCATAATTGAACTTGTCCGCTGCATGTTGGACAATCTCTGTGTGCATCAACAGGCTTTGTAAACCAAACACGATTTTTAAAACGGAATGTTTTATCGGTTAATGCACCCACCGGACAAACATCAATCACATTTCCGATGAAATCATGATCCAAACTCTTTTCGATGAATGTGGCGATTTCAGAATGATCGCCTCTATCTAACACGCCATGTTCTCTTTTATCGGTTAACTGATCTGCAGTGAACACACAACGATAACACAAAATGCAACGTGTCATGTGTAATTGAATATACGGACCGAGATCATGTTTTTTGAAAACTCTTTTTTGAAATTCGTAACGCGTTCCTTCTTTCCCATGCTCATAACTCAGATCCTGCAAATGACATTCACCTGCCTGATCACATATTGGACAATCCAATGGATGATTCAATAATAAAAATTCAACAATGCCTGCTCTTGCATCAATCACTTTTGGGGATGTGATATTCTTTACTTCCATTCCATCCATTACCGTTGTTCTGCATGATGCAACTAATTTAGGCATGGGACGAGGATCTTTTTCAGAGCCTCTGCTCACTTCCACCAAACAGGTACGACATTTACCGCCACTGCCCTGCAGCTTGCTGTAATAACACATGGCAGGAGGTGTAACCTCTCCACCGATCTGTCGCGCAGCATTTAAAATAGTTGTTCCCGCAGGAACTTCTATTGTGATGTTGTCAATAGTTACTTTAAACAATTGTTCTTCTGCCACTTTATTTATTTTTTCACGCAACGTTCGCAAAGAGAACGCAACGTATTTTAAACTCTATAAATTATTGGCAATCCTATGAATGCCATCTTTTAAATAAACCTGATTAAAATTAATCAGCAATCCCAATTTCAAGTTGCTCAGTTTTAAATAAGTCTGTACTTGTTTAAAATGAACATTTGCTAATGCTTCCACACTTTTAAATTCAATCAGCAATGTTTTATCAATAATCACATCTGCCCTGAAACCCGCTTCCAGCTTAATATTTTCATGTATCAACTCGATCGGTGCTTGTCTTTCAAAATACACATCTTCTTTACTCAACTCATAACAGAAAATCTCCTCATACACATTTTCAAATAATCCCGGCCCGTATAAACGATGAATGCGAAAACAAATATCTAAAGCCAACTTTGCAAGTTCATTTTCATATTTCTCTTCCTTTGCGTTCATTGTATCCGTTGCCATCGCCGCGTGAAATTATACAGTTACAGGAACATGAATCGGATCGGCATAATGCGCCAATCCATAATTTCTTTTTTGTGCTTCTTCTGCATGTGTTACATGCCATTCAAACTCGTCTCTGAAATGCCTGATCGCTGCTGCAACAGGCCATGCTGCTGCATCCCCCAACGGACAAATCGTATTGCCTTCTATCTTGCTTTGAATATCCCACAATAAATCTATATCGCTTATTTTACCCTGACCTTTTTCTAAACGCAATAATAATTTTTCCATCCAACCCGTTCCTTCACGGCAAGGCGAACATTGTCCGCAACTTTCATGACGATAGAACCTTGCCAATGTATACGTATTTTTTACCACGCATTGATCTTCATCCAACACTATAAATCCGCCGCTACCCATCATACTACCTGTTGCAAAACCGCCATCACTTAAGCTTTCATAGTTCATATAACGTGTTTCGCCTTTCGCTGTTTTCAATAATAAATTAGCAGGAAGAATAGGTACTGATGATCCACCGGGAATACAAGCTTTCAATCTTTTGCCATTTGGAATACCGCCGCAATATTCATCACTGTAAATAAATTCTTCTACGCTGATGGTCATATCAATTTCATAAACGCCGGGTTTATTGATATTACCGCAAGCTGAAATTAATTTTGTTCCAGTACTTTTTCCAACACCAATCTTTGCATATTCTTCTCCTCCCAAATTGATAATCGGAACAACTGATGCTAAGGTCTCTACATTATTCACCACTGTTGGCCTTTCCCATAACCCTTTGATGGCAGGGAATGGTGGCTTCAATCTTGGATTACCGCGCTTGCCTTCCAAACTTTCTATCAACGCAGTTTCTTCACCGCAGATATAAGCACCGGCACCGCGTTGCACATGGATCTCACAATCGAATCCGGTTCCTAAAATATTTTTTCCGAGCCAGCCATTAGCTTTTGCTTCGTTGATGGCATTTTCTAAAATATCAACGATCCATGCATATTCGCCACGGATATAAATATAAGTATCATGCGAACCCAATGCATAAGAGGAAACAATCAAACCTTCGATCAATAAATGCGGAATGAATTCCATCAAATAACGATCTTTAAAAGTACCGGGTTCACTTTCATCTGCATTACAAACCAAGTGACGCGGAACGCCTTCCGGCTTTGCAATAAAACTCCATTTCATTCCCGCAGGAAACCCTGCACCGCCTCTTCCGCGCAATCCGCTTTTCTTCACTTCTTCCACAATGGCATCGGTGCTCATTGTCTTCAACGCCTTTTCCACGCTGCGATAACCGCCTTCACGGCGATACACTTCGTAAGAACGAATGCCTTCCACATGTGCTTTGTCTAATAATAATTTTATGCTCATACTTTATTCTTCAAATGAGGATATTTCCCATTTATTTTTCAATTGGTTTTTACTGCCTGCCTTGCTTCTAATTGCCAATCATTATGCTTATTGATCCAGACAAAAGTTATTTTCATATCAATCTGCATCGATTGTTTATTATAATTCAAGACAATTCTCGAATCCATATTCACAACTGCTGTTTTATCAAATATCCTGATATTCATTTTTGTTGGATCAATACTTTTATAATCCTGTTCACCGGTCATTACCGAATGAATTAATTCTGCTTTGCTTTGTATCAATCCGTTTGTGTGTCCGTATGTAACATCATCAGCTAAAAGCTTTGATAAGGTTACACTGTCTTTTGCAATCAACGCAGTTTTCAGCATCAGCAATTTCATCATCAATTCTTCTTTTTCTGATTCATTCTGAGCAAACAAATGAAACGAGAACGCAATACAAAAAAAGAAAATTATACTTCTCTTCATTGCTGATTAATTTAATGATACAGCCTGCCTTCCCATTACTTTCCACACACTATCTTCTTTTATAAAAACCAATAACATACTAAAATTCAGATCCGTTACTGTACCGTCTTTTTTATTTTCTTTTGCTTTAAAAAGATAACGCACAATAGCTGTCTTATCCTCAATAAAAATTTTAATATTCGAAACAACTGTATCGGTATAAACCGATTGGTTATGTGTTACTCCCTTGATCATTTCCTCTCTTGTTTGCAAGTTGCCATGCGAGTGACCGTAGGAAACAGTTTTTGCCAATAATTTTTCTAATGTCGCACTATCCTTTGTTCCAAAAACAGTATGACTCAATAAATAGGTTTTTTCGGTAAGCTCCTTTTCATCTTTTGTTTGAGCTTTTACCGCAATGAAGCAAAACAGAAAAATAAAACTAATTACTGCTTTCATTTTAATTAATTATTAGCTGTCGCATTTTTTCTGCATTCATTTATTATGGCATCAATCTTTTCTTTGGTCAGGTGTTCGCGATAATGTTTACCCATCTGCATCATTGGTGCATAACCGCAAGCACCCAAACATTCAACAGTTTTTAAAGTAAACAAACCATCTGCACTTGTTTCTCCCGGTTTGATCCCTAATGTATCTCCGATATATTTGATAATATCATCACTTCCACGCAACATACACGGACCTGTTTGACAAACCTCAAAAGTATATTTGCCAACAGGTTTTAAATTATACATGCTGTAAAATGTTGCCACTTCATACACTTCAATAGATTGCAATTGCAGAAGCTCTGCCACATAATCCAATGTTTCCGCACTTAACCAATTACCAAAACTTTCCTGTGCCAGATGCAACACAGGCAATAAAGCACTCTTCTGTTTTCCTTCCGGATAACGAGCCACTAATCTTTTGAACTCTGTGAGTTGTTCTTCGTTAAACTTCATAACCCCTATCCCCTAAAGGGGAATATTTTAATTTATAAACTATTAATAAATGCGCCCCCCCCTTCAGGGGCTGGGGTTATGCATCCAATTCACCTGCTATCAAATTCAAACTACTCATGGTGATCACAGCATCGCTCAGCATCGCACCCTTCGTTAATTCACTGTATGCCTGATAATAAACAAAACATGGTCGACGGAAATGTAAACGGTACGGTGTTCTTCCACCATCACTTACCAAATAAAATCCCAACTCACCATTCGCACCTTCTACTGAATTATATACTTCTCCTTTTGGAATTTCAGTTTCACCCATGATAATTTTAAAATGCCAGATCAATGCTTCCATCTTCGTATACACATCTTTCTTTTCAGGCAAATAATATTCAGGGATATCTGCATGAAAAACTTCTGCATCAGCTCCTTTAAATTCCTGCACTTTTCTATATGCCTGTTCAATGATAGAAAGTGATTGCCACATTTCTTCACCACGCACTAAGAAGCGGTCATAATTATCACCTGTTTGTCCAACAGGAACAATAAAATCAAAATCTTCGTAACTGCTGTACGGCGAATGTACCCGTACATCATAATCAACACCGGATGCACGGAGATTTGGCCCTGTAAATCCGTAATTCAATGCACGTTCTGCACTGATGCCGCCAGTATGCAGCAAGCGATCCATGAAAATTCTGTTGCGCAAACAAAGCCCTTCAAACTCTTTTAATACTTTCGGATATTCTTTTAAGAATTTCTCGAGTTTCGTAAATGCCGTAGCTGTGAAATTCCTTTCAAAACCGCCAATACGCCCAATATTAGTAGTAAGACGGGAGCCGCATATTTCTTCATATATTTCATAAATCAATTCACGGTATTGCATTACATACACAAAGCCTGTAAAAGCACCTGCATCAACGGCAACAATGGAATTACAAATTAAATGATCCGAGATCCTTGCCAATTCCATGATGATCACACGCAAATAATCAACACGTTTCGGTGTTTTTACTTTCAACAATTTTTCACAGGTCAGATGCCAGCCCATGTTATTGATGGGACTACTGCAATAATTCAACCTGTCAGTTAAGGTTGTAATTTGATACAACGGTCTGCGTTCTGATATCTTTTCAAATGCACGATGAATATAACCGATCGTTTGTTCTGCGGATACAATTCTTTCTCCATCCAGTTCAAGGATATTCTGCATCACACCATGCGTTGCAGGATGTGTTGGACCGAGATTCAACGTATTCGTTTGCTTTTCGATGGAGCCTTCGGGCAGTATGATATGTTGTTGTTCCTGCATTTTTATTTTATGTTACCGGCTTTTATATTTATTCAATATACCTCACTAAATCAACCTTCCTCTTTCTGATCTTTAGCTTTCCTAATTGCATCTGCAATATTCGTCATGATACCCACCGTTAATACTCCTTGCCAAAATCCGGTTCCGTGCAGCCACATTGTATCAGGCAGAAACGTGATACAAATGATAGCAAAAAGCAGAACGCTGTTCAATATCACTAATCTGTATTTTGTCAAAAAAATATAAACTTTAATCATTTCGATTCATTAAATAATGCTTCCGCCTCTTCCAAACATCTCATCATCTTTATCAATTCTTGTCTGGTCTTCCATCGGGAATTCTTTCCGCATCGGAAAATAATCCATCTCATCCACGTTTAATATTCTTTTTAAATTAGGATGACCCACAAAATTCACTCCGTAAAAATCAAAGGTTTCTCTTTCCATCCAGTTGGCTGCCGAAAATAATTTTGTTGCAGTAAACACATCCGGTCTTTCGGTACTTGTACGGACTTTAAAACGGATGCGGACATTGTCTTTGAGGTTATGCAAATGATACACCACCGCCAGTTCACTTCCTTTATCATCCGGATAATGAACAGCAGTAAGATCAGTCAGGAATTGAAATTGCAGAGTTGCATCATCAAATAAAAATTGCAGCACCTTTAAATTAATGTCTTTGGGTGCTTCGAAAGAAAGCATTCCATACGATTCGTCAAAATTGATGACAGCATCACCAAATTTCTCTATCAATTTATTTTTTATCTCTTCGTTGCTTAATGCCATTATTTTTTATTGAATTCCGTAAGTATCTAATAATGCTTTGTATTGTGTACTGTTTCTTCTGCGAATGCTTTCCTGCCCAACCAATTCCTGGATCTTCATAAATCCATCCAATATTGCTTCGGGGCGGGGAGGACAACCGGGCACATATACATCCACGGGTATGATCTGATCAATTCCCTGCAAAACACTGTAAGAATCAAAGATACCGCCGCTGCTTGCACAGGCTCCAACAGCTAAAACCCAACGCGGCTCAGCCATTTGAAGATATACTTGGCGTAAAACAGGACCCATTTTTTTCGCAATCGTTCCCATTACCATCAAGAGATCACATTGGCGTGGTGTGAATGCCATGCGCTCTGCCCCAAACCTTGCCAAATCATAATGCGCAGCAGCAGTTGCCATGAATTCAATACCGCAGCAGGAAGTGGCGAATGGTAAAGGCCAGATTGAATTTTTGCGAGCCAATCCAACAACATCGCTGAGTTTGGCGGTAAAAAAACCTTCTCCAGAATATCCTTCAGGAGCTTCTGTAACACTGATAGCTGTTGAAGTAACGGCTTCTTTAGGATGAATATTAAAACGTACAGGACGCATAGCTAATTAAGAATTGATAATTGATAATTAATAATTACAAAGTGAACGTTGTATTGTTTTCTTATAACTATTAATTTTTAATTTTTAATTATAAATTGTTTTTAGTCTTCCCATGTCAGCGCACCTTTCTTAATGATATAGATAAATCCAACCAGAAAAAATGCAACAAACATCAATACGGCTCCAAAACCACTCCAGCCCAACGCTTTAAAATTAACGGCATATGGATAAAAAAAGATCACTTCCACATCAAATAATACAAACAAAATAGCCACTAAAAAATATTTAATGGCCATGGGTTGACGGGCATCACCGTGACTTGCAATACCACTGGTGAAGCTTGCCAATTTATCGCTTGTTTTACGTTTAGGGCCTACCCAAGCCGAAAGACCGATCATAAATGCCACAAATCCTGCAGCAAAAATCAATTGAATACCGATCGGGAAATAATTGGCGGCAGTACTTTCAATTGCATCTGATAAAAAAGGGAGCCAATTCATGGTGTCTGCTTTTGAAATGAGGTGCAAAAATAAGACAGCAAAGCATACAAAAGAAAAACTCCTCAGATTAGAGGAGTTTTTTTATGAATTTAGTTGTTTTAGTTCTGCGGGCGATCATGCGGATGATCATGCGGATGTTTATCCCCCTTGGCTGGTGGTGGATTCATCGCTTTTTGCAATACATCTTTTGTTTTTAAAATAAAGTCATTTTCTTCTCCCGGATTCGGATATAATGTCAACATTTTATCGCAAATCTCTAATGCTTTCGCATTATCTTTCAATTTTTCTCCGTAATAAACCAATAGAAAATAATAGTTATTAAAAATGGATTTTCTGTTTTTGACAGTATCCTTCATAAAAAATTCATTTTGTTGCAATATTGGATCAATGGCGCTTGCTGTATCAATTCCTTTAGCAGCCCTTACGTTAAAATCATATCCCTGCGGTTTATCAGGAAATGCTGTGATATAATTTTTTGAAATAACTATGGTTTGAGTATAATCCTTTGCATTAAAAGCTGCTCTGGCAAGATTATAATAATCAGTTTCGCTTGTTGATCCTTTTAATTCAACAATCTTTTGATACCATTTTAATTGATCCGCATATAATTTTCCTTTACCGCAAATAAATGCAGCCTGGTTTGCATAAGCTAATTTATCCGCTTTGCTGGAATCGGATGATATTGCTTTTTCTAAAAGATCCAACGCTTCCTTTTCGTTGCCGATAAACTTGGTATATACTTTTACAGCCAAATCATAATCTGCCGGCGTAATAGTGTTGACAGGGGTGTTGGCAAAATATTTTTCGGCATAGGATTTTGCCTGAACTGAATCGCCCAATCTGTCATAATCATACGCATATAAAATATTCAAATGCGGAATAGTATTAACTCCAACTGCAGCTTCTATTTCTTTTGCTTTGGCAAGAGATTCGCTGTATTTACCTGCACGGAATAAATACTCGGCATAGTACAAATCATTCACAGGATCCTTATCGGCATACTTTAAAAAGTTATCCAAATACTCTTTGGCTTTATTTACATCTCTTTCAGCATAGTACCTGAAAAAAGAAAAATAAGCAAGTGGGAAAGTGGGATCGGCTGCAATGGCACTGTTGAATGAAGATTCAAAAGCATCCTTATTATTCTGACTCAAATAAATCTGTCCGATCTGATAAAATGCAAACACATTTTTTGGATCACGGGCCAATGCTTCTAAAAAAGATTTCACTGCTTCACCGCCATTCTCTGAACCTAATTTGCGGTAACAGATACCCATATTATTATAAATGTCAGGATTGGTTTTATTTAATTCTGCAGCGCGTTTTAATTTTTCAATACCATATAAAGGATCTCCGTTTACACTACCGCCATCAGCATTAGCGCGGCCAATAGCATTCAGGATATCAGGATTCTCACCTTTTTTTGTTTTGGTTGCAGTGATGGCTTGTTCAAATTTTTGTTTGGCACTGTTTTGATCGCCACCCTGTAACAATTCAACATGCCCCATTCCAACCCAGATCAATGGATCGTTGATGCCGTCGTTCAAAGCTTTTTGATATACTGTTTTTGCGGCAGAAAGTTGTTGTGGTGTTGCATCGCCGGTTCCGGCTAATAAAGCCTGACCATACCAATATATTGTTTGCGGATCTTTTGAATTGGCATCATACAGCTTCTTCAAAATATCAATAGCTGTTTTATTTTTCTTATAATTGATATTCCTGATGCCGTCTGCAATCGTTTGGGCATTCAACAGATTCACAGCCACCATTGCTGCAACAAAAAGGGTAATGATCTTCTTCATCATGTTTCGTTTAAGTTATAAAGGTTACTCTTGCTCTTTTATTTTACTGTTCCGTTTCAGAAAACTCATTTTAGCCGGTGCCAAACCTGAACGCCTGAAAATTAATTGACCTCTTTCCAGACTCATAAAATTTACAAATCCTGTTCCCAAACCAACTGCATTTTCTTTTACAATATAATACAAAGGTCTTGCTAAAGAATATTGACCGAACGTTATGGTTGACTGAGATGGTTTGGCAAACATATCTTTTTCAGTGCATTTTACGCATTCTATCAATGCTAAGCGCAATTTATGCAAATCTTCCTTTTGTTTCGGTTCATCAATATTACCAACCCAGCTCAATCCTACAAAACCAATGGCATTTACATTTTTTTTTATGGCTTCAATAACAGCATCACTTCCGTTCACTGCAACCACATTCTTCCCGAAGGAAGCGCCTCTCAAAACACTATCCTGCAAATATCTTACCGAACTGGTTGCATTTTTGCCATCCATAACAGCTGTAACATTGTTTTTGCCGCTTAAGATATCTTTCAGATCATTTATGGTAAAGATGCTGTCTTTCGAATCAATATTCACAATCACTGCTACTGCATCATAAGCCACCAATGCAACCTGTGCCTGAAAAGATAATTTATTCTCAAAGAACGAAGTTTCATCTTTCGATAAACCCCTTGCCACAACAATCATTCTGGTGCTGTCTTTTATCAGATCTTTAAAACATTCCACTTCCGGTTTATAAGAAGCGATGATGTTTGTTTCGGGATAAGAAGAATGATAAACTTTGATCTCCTGCTCAATGACCGGTTTAAAACTTTCATCAACACTGATATAAATCGTTCCTTTTTTCGGTGTGTCTGTTTGAACTGCTGTTTTTTCAGAACCACTATTACAGGATACTGCAAAAAAAATGTATAGCGTAAAAAAATAAAATACTCTCTTCATTAATATTCCTTCTTTATTCCGCGATACAATCTGAAACCGCCGTATAACAAACAAATGGCACCAAAAAAATAACTGAACGATTTTCCCCATGCATCATTTAATGCGCTTACCTGATTGATTTTCCATTTCTCTCCAAAGAACAATAATGCTGCCATGGCAAGATATAATATTGCCATCGTAAAATCTCTGACAGAACGCATCAAAGTAAAACTTTTTCTCTGCTTATCTCGGTAATCGTTTTCCATTTAACAATAAATTCAAATCGGGGTGAGCAATTTAGATAAATTATTTTATTCACTTGCAACAAATGTCACAGGTAATTTACAGAAAACCGGAACTTTCCTTCCGTTTTGCATTCCCGGTTTCCATTGCGGCATCTTTTTAATAACCCTTATTACTTCTGCATCCAGATCGGCTCTTGCATGTTGGCTGATCTTTAAATCGGAAATATTTCCTTCTGCGTCAACAACGAAATCTGCTACTACCACAAGCTTTTCAGCATCTTCCATATTCTCCGGTTGTTTCAAATTTCTTTGCATGAATTTCAAAAATGCATCCATGCCACCGGGAAATTCGGGCATGAACTCAGCGATCTTTAGTGGTCTTACTTCTTCTTCAACTTCCACTGTTGTAACATTTATATTATTCCCATTGGATGATGGTTTTACAATTTCGTTTGGACTAATATTTTCTCCATTTACATTTTTATCACTGATTACAGTTTTGGCAAGCTCTGTTATTGTTGGCAAACTATCTTTCACATCTTTATCTTTTACAACAACAATACTTTCATATTTTCTTTCAGCAAGTTGCTTTGGCTGTTTGATTTTTTCTTTTGGTTGTTCAATCGGTTCATCGGGTTTTAATTTCATCTCCACCAATTTCAATGAATCAAGATTATCAAAAGCAATGCTTCCTTTTCTGTGCGGCACTTTCCAACTTTGCAGAAAAGCAAAAACCAGCACTAATAAAAAAGTAACCAGCATCGATTGTTGTAACCGTTTGTTATAATGCCTGCGTAATTCATAAGCACCATACGCTTTGTTCTTGTTTTCAAAAACAATATCTAACACATCGCTCTGTAAGATGAGTTCGGGTTTCATACAATTATTTTTTAATGATGAGAAAAATAAAACAGAGCGCTTTGTTTGTATTAAGATGCTTTTGTAAATAAATTCCATAAAAATGATCAGAACCCTGAAGTGTGTCCCGAAGGGATTCCTTTGGAACAATGCAACTATCGATGCCATGTCCAACGGACTCCTTCGGAGAAAAGTGAATGTCGACATCCAAAAAAAAATATTTTTAACCAATCACCTATTTGTTTTCAATATATTTTTGCTGCATGAAGATTTTAATGGTGTGCCTCGGCAATATTTGCCGAAGCCCTTTGGCAGAGGGGATTTTAAGGAACAAAGCAAAGAAAGCAGGGTTGCATTGGACGGTGGATAGTGCAGGTACAGGCAATTATCATATCGGAGAAGCACCGCATCGTTTATCGCAAAAGGTTTCGAAATTGAACGGCGTGGATATTTCTTTTCAGCAGGCAAGGCAGTTTGATAAACATGATATGAATCATTTTGATAAGATCTATGTGATGGATGCTGATAATTATGAAGAAGTAAAAATAATGAGTCAGGATTTATGGAATCCTGATAAAGTTGATTTGTTGCTGAATGAATTATTTCCTTTCGAGAACAGAGAAGTTCCTGATCCCTGGTACGGCACAGAAGAAGCCTATCATCGTGTTTATAAATTATTAGATGAAGCCTGTACTGCTGTAATAAAAAAATATCAGGCTGCAGAAATTAAAAAATAACTCCTAACTTTTCTACATAATCATTGTAATGTCCAAACCAAGTTTACCGCAGGGAACAAGAGATTTTAATGCCGAAACAGTTCGCAAACGGAATTATATTTTTAATACCATACGTTCTGTTTTTGAAGTCTATGGCTTTCAGCCATTGGAAACACCTGCCATGGAAAATTTAGATACATTGATGGGGAAATATGGTGATGAAGGTGATAAACTGATCTTTAAAATATTAAACAACGGTTTGGATAATGCTGCCAAACATCAGCAGGCAAAAGATGATTTTGAAAAAGTATTGAACGGAAAAAATACAAAAGGAATTACCGAACGTGCTTTGCGTTATGATCTTACCATTCCATTTGCACGTTATGTGGCCATGAATCATGGTCAGTTGACTTTCCCATTTAAACGCTATCAGATACAACCGGTGTGGAGAGCCGATCGTCCGCAAAGAGGCCGCTATCGTGAGTTTTATCAATGTGATGCCGATGTGGTAGGAAGTTATTCTTTACTGAATGAAGTAGAGTTTGCCAATATTTATGCAACAGCTTTCGAAAAATTAGGTGTTGATGTTGAAATAAAAATAAACAGCCGGAAAATATTAGCGGCATTAGCTGAATTATGCGGCGGCGCTGATAAGATGACTGATATCACTGTTGCAATTGATAAATTAGATAAGATAGGAATTGAAAAAGTAAAAGAAGAATTAGTTCAGAGAGGTCTGAGTGAAAATCAAATTTCAATCATTCAAAAATATCTTTCTATTGAAGGAGATACTTTTCAAAAATTATCGGCTGCTGAAAACCTTTTTCAAGATAATACAACAGCCAAAAAAGGTTTAGAAGAAATTTATTTTTTAATTAACTACTCGCAACAATCTCAAATTTCAAATCTCAAATCAGAAATCACAATTGACTTCACGTTAGCCCGAGGTCTCAACTATTACACCGGCATCATCTTCGAAGTAAAAGCAAAAAATGTTCAGATGGGCAGTATTGGTGGAGGCGGTCGTTACGATGATCTTACCGGCACATTCGATGTTCCGAATATTCCGGGTGTTGGTATTTCTTTTGGTGTTGACAGGATCTATGATGTAATGGAAGAATTGAAGTTATTTCCGGAAGAAGTGCAAACTGCCACACAGGTTTTATTTTTTAATTTGGGTGAAGCAGAAAGTAAAGCCGCTTTTGGTTTGATGCAACAATTGCGTTCAAAAAATATTCGTTGCGAAATATATCACGAACAAACAAAGTTTGATAAGCAGTTCAAATATGCTGATAAAAAACAAATCCCTTATGCAGTCATTATCGGCACGAAAGAATTAGAAGAGGGAAATTGCAACCTGAAAAATCTGAAAGAAAGTACACAGCAAACGCTCACCCACCAACAATTACTCGACTTTAAATTTTAGCAACCGCTTTCTGGCACAGTATTCGCCAATGCTTCATCAATCATTGAAGCATGAAAAAAACACTGTATTTGGCAGTCATGGGTGTTATCTTGTTTGCATCCTGCAGCAAAAAGATGAATCCTGCTGTAGCAACACCCCCTGCATCACATCCGCCAACAGCAATGATCATAATTGACGGTTATGGAAAAATATTAACGCCGCAAGACCAACTTCCCGCAGAAGCGAATATAAAATCTGATTATTCAAAAATGGCGAGAGCTTTTACGCCCAATCAAATTGCAAATCTTAAATACCGCTATCAAACAGTGCCGCCAAGAGTATTATATGTCCCTGATATGTACACTTTAAAATCTTTGCGTGGGATGTATTGTGTTTACAAGAAAAAATTCTGGTACTGGAAAAATGAAGATGGTTTGTTCTATTTGGATGAAACTTATTACAAATAATTTTTCAAAAAAAATCCTTACGCCATTAAAGACGTAAGGAATGAAAAGATTTTTAAGTATAACTTATCGAACACTGAATTGCTTCAGTTTGTTTTTTAATACTTCCGGTTTTATAAATACTAATGAAACTGCTGTATCTTTTGTTCCTTCCAGATGATAGCCCATTGCATCAACTATAACTCCATTCACTTTTTTATTGGCGTCTCTTGTAAAAACTGCTGTTCCCTGAAATGATACAACTGAAAAAGTATCTGTAGCTAATTTTTCCAACACGGAAGTGCCTGCTGAAGAATTAGAAGTTAAAACCCCACCTTCGATCGTAACATTTATTTCCGTAACAACACTTCCATCAGGAAATTTGTATTTGCCTGTGTATTGTTGTAAAGTTGTGTCTTGTGCACGTACGGCAACAAAAAACCCGATCATCAAAAAAGCAAGAAACATTTTTTTCATACTGCAAGATTTTATTTAATGTGGTTTGAAGATAAAAAATTTAGAACAAGAAAACCAAATTATTGTTTATAATCCTTCATAAATAACAGCTGCTCCCTGTCCAACACCTACACACATCGTTGCCAATCCGTATTTGCTCTTTCTTTTTTTCATTTCATGTAATAAAGTAGTGGATATTCTTGCTCCGCTGCAGCCCAATGGATGTCCTAATGCTATGGCACCTCCGTTCACATTTACTTTTAATGCATCTAATTTCAGATCACGGATACAGGCAATGGATTGTGATGCAAACGCCTCATTCAATTCGATCAGATCAAGATCGCCAATGTTCAAACCTGCACGCTGCAAGGCTTTCAGCGTTGCGGGAACAGGACCGATTCCCATAACAGAAGGATTTACTCCTGCCACTGCTTTACTCACCACTCTTGCCAATGGTGTTAATGAAAATAATTTTACCGCTTCTTCGCTTGCCAATAATAATGCAGATGCTCCATCATTGATGCCTGATGCATTTCCTGCAGTCACCGTTCCGTTTGCGGCAAATGCAGGCTTTAATGCAGCTAATTTTTCTAAAGATGTTTGACGTGGATGTTCATCTGTATCAAAAATGATTGACTGATTATTTTCAATGATATCAACAGAGATGATCTCATCATTCCATTTTTTATTTTGTACGGCAGAAAAATATTTTTGCTGTGATGATAATGCAAAAGCATCCTGTTCTTCGCGGGTGATATTCCATTGCGTTGCTACATTCTCTGCTGTTTCACCCATTGAATAAGGATGATATTGTTCCGCTAATTTTTTATTGGTGAAACGCCAGCCCATGGTGGTATCAAAAGTTTCATTTGTTCTGCTCCATGCTGTACCATTCTTTGCTGTAACAAAAGGTGCTCTTGTCATACTTTCTACGCCGCCTGCAATGCAAAGCATTGCTTCATTGCATTCGATAGCCCTTGCAGCATCCATCACTGCCTGCAATCCGCTTGCACATAATCTGTTCACGGTATTACCTGCAACTGTTACAGGCAAGCCCGCTAACAATGCAGCCATTCTTGCCACATTGCGGTTATCTTCCCCTGCCTGATTGGCGGCACCGGCAATCACATCTTCGATCCTATTCACATCAACCGATGGATTTCTTTTGATCAGTGCAGAGATCATCAATGCCAACAGATCATCCGGACGCACAGCAGATAATTTACCGCCATACCTGCCGATAGGTGTGCGAACAGCATCAATGATATAACAAGGTTTCATATAGGAGAAATTAGTAACTGCAAAGATTAATACAATTCTGCTGCACAGCAAAAGCAGTTATGGCTAAAACGTTACTTTTGCGCCATGTCAACACTTACCAACATTCGTGACCTTTCTTTAGAGCAATTAGAAACTTATTTTGAATCTATCGGCGAAAAAAAATTTCGTGTGAAACAAGTGTACGAATGGCTATGGCAAAAACATGCATTCAGTTTTGATGATATGACCAATTTGAGCAAAGATCTGCGCAGCAAGCTTTCTGCTGATTTTTCTTTTCCCGCATTGAAAGTAGATGCTGTTCAAACAAGTGATGACGGTACGGTAAAAAGCAGGTTCAAGACTTTTGATGGTCATGCGATCGAAGGTGTTTTAATTCCTACCGAAGAAAGAAAAACGGCTTGCGTGAGTTCACAGATCGGTTGCAGTTTAAGTTGCAAATTTTGTGCAACAGGTTATATGGACCGGAAGAGGAACTTGAATTTTGATGAGATCTATGATCAGGTAGTATTGATCAATCAGCAAAGCGAAAAGAATTTTGAAAAAAAATTAAGCAATATTGTTTTTATGGGAATGGGCGAACCATTACTCAATTATAATAATGTATTGAAAGCAATTGCAAAGATCACGGCTGAAGATGGTTTATTTATGAGCCCGAAAAGGATCACTGTTTCAACTGCAGGTGTTGCCAAACAGATCAAAAAATTAGGTGATGATAAAGTTCGTTTCAAATTAGCCGTATCGCTTCATGCCGCGAACGATAAAAAAAGAAATGAGATCATGCCCATCAATGAAACAAATGATATCGAGTCATTGATAGAAGCATTGAATCATTTTTACAAACAAACCGGCAATGAAATAACTTTCGAATACATTTTACTGAAGAATTTTAATGACTCGCAAAAAGATGCGGAGGAATTGATCAAGATCTATCGCCAGGTTCCGGCAGATCTCGTCAACATCATTGAATACAATCCGATCGATGCATTTCAATTCACCAAACCCGATGAAGAAAGTATCCAGAACTTTATGGGGCATCTCGAAAAAAACAGGGTGAATGCCAGACTGCGCCGCAGCCGTGGTAAAGATATCGATGCAGCCTGCGGTCAGTTAGCCAATAAAAAATAAAATATTAAAATCTCATTTCACTTCCGTCACCGATATTTTTTCGGTTTCACCTACAAGACCTGTGTTTTTACCGTAACTGTCTTAACTTGGTTAAACTTGGATAAGATGATATAGTCATTGTATTCAATAAACCTTATAAAATGAAAAGATCAGTATTACTAAGCATAAGCATGCTCGTTGCTATTTGTTTTGCAAATGCACAAACTCCCCAAGGCGGCGATGGTCAACATTTCAAAAGACCGATGAAGGACAGTAGCTTCCGGCACGATCATCCCGGAATGCAAAACAATTCTTTTCAGGGAAACCATTTTGCGCAGGACGGATTCAATCAGGGTTTCCGTCAAAAGAGAAAAATGATGGGAATGCTCGCTGCTTTGCATCCAAGTGCTGAACAAATAAAACAGGGTTTAGCGATCAATGAAGATTTTCATCAACAGTTAGCGGCATTGCAGAAGAACGATAAAATCTCTTTAGGCGAATACAAAACGAAATTGGCAGCCTTACATAAAGACCGTAAAACAAAATTACTTGCATTGCTGACAGATAAACAAAAAGAGCAGCTTGCACAACACAAGAAAAATGCTGAGATCAATGCACAAGTCAGAAACGTGGCCCATTTAGAAAGATTAAAATTGACATTAGGCTTAAGTGATGCGCAAATGTCATCCATTAAAGTAAAGCAAGTAGAAATGCGCAGTAAAGTAAAAGCGATACATGAGAATGATGCTTTATTGCCTGAACAAAAGAAAGAGGAATTAAAATCGCTGATGGCGCAGAGAAAAGATTTCATCAAATCAGTATTGACACCCGAACAACAAGTAAAAGCTGATAGTTTAATAAAAAATAGAAGAGGTAAGTGGAATATGTATGACCATAACCGCTTTTCAAAATAGTTTTTTTCATATACAAACCCCCGATAAGCCTCTTCTTCACAAAAGAAGGGGCTTGTTTTTTATAAATGCTGTATTCAAAAAATAATGCACTTAGCGTTATATTGTAGATTCAAATTCCTGAAATATATCTTAGAGTGACATTTATCAGTTGAAGACTTCAAAAAAATATGAACTTTTGCATCAGAATCCATTGAACTGATTATATAAATCTTAAAATTATTATGTCAAAAGCAATTTATATTGCCTCATCAGAACCATACAGCGGTAAAACTCTCATCGCATTGGGCCTCATGCACATGCTGGCCGGTAAAACAAAAAACATAGCTTATTTCAAACCTGTCATTAACGAGTCGCCTGAAAAAAGTAAGGACATACATATCGAAACAATCGCGGCGCAGTTTGGATTAACCATTGATTATACAGACATGTATGCTTTTACAAGAGATCAGGTACTTCATTTCAGAAGTGAAGGAAATACTGCACTTATAATTGACAAAGTGATCGCTAAATATAAAAAGTTGGAAGAAACCCATGATTTTGTTTTGGTAGAAGGAACAGATTTTTTGGGAGAAGGATTGACATTTGAATTTGATGCCAATGTTGCTATTGCAAAAAATTTAGGGATTCCTGTCATACTGATTGCAAATGGCGACGGAAAAAGTGCAGATGAAATAGCAACCAGCATCCTGTCAAGTTATCAAACTTTTCATGATAAGGAAGTTCAGGTATTAGCTGCTGTTGCGAATAAGATCTCACCCGAAATCGCTTTTGAATTAAATACAATACTTCGCAATAAATTACCAAGAGATGTTTTATTCAGCGTCATTCCAATCATCAAAGATCTCTGCAACCCTACCATGAAGGAAATTGCCGAATCTGTAAAGGGTAAAATAATTTTTGGTGAAAGTTTATTATCCAATCAGGTGGATCATGAAATCGTTGGTGCCATGCAATTAAGAAATTGTTTGACAAGATTAAAAGAAAACACACTTGTTGTAACACCCGGCGACAGAGCTGATATCATTGTTGCCATGCTGCAAGCCAATCTTTCTAAAAATTATCCGAAAGTTGCCGGAATGATTCTTACCGGTGGATTAGAACCGGAAGAACCCATCTTTAAACTGATCGAAGGTTTACAAACTGTTGTTCCGATCGTTCAGGTTGAAACAGGAACATTTGAAACAGTAACCCTGGTTGGCGCAACTAGATCAAGAATTTATCCGGGTAATAAACCAAAAATAGAACTGGCACTTTCCACTTTTGATAAATACATCGATATAAAAGCATTTGAAGACAGGCTTATCACATTCAAGTCAGAAGGCATTACACCAAGAATGTTCCAGTATCAATTATTGAAAAGAGCCAAATCACAAAAGAAACATATTGTTTTGCCCGAAGGAAATGATGACAGGATTTTAACTGCTGCTACAAGATTGATCAAATCAAATGTTGTTGATCTAACCATACTCGGAAATAAGGAAGAAATCAAATCAGCAGTAAAAAGATTGAATCTCAGTTTTGACCTCGATTCCGTTAACATCATCAATCCCGTTGAATCTCCTTTCTTCGAAGAATATGTAGAAACATTGTATGAACTGCGCAAAACCAAAAATGTAAATCAAGAAATGGCAAGAGACTTGATGAGTGATGTTTCTTATTTCGGTACCATGATGGTATATAAAGGTCATGCGGACGGAATGGTTTCCGGAGCATTGCATACCACACAACATACTATTCGGCCGGCACTACAATTTGTAAAAACAAAACCGAATGTGTCAACTGTTTCATCTGTTTTCTTCATGTGTTTACAAGACAGGGTTTGCGTGTTTGGTGATTGTGCAGTGAATCCGAATCCAACATCAGAAGAATTGGCTGAGATTGCCATCTCATCTGCTGAAAGTAGTTTGATGTTTGGTATAGAACCTAAGATTGCCATGCTTTCTTATTCATCCGGCACATCAGGTGTTGGTGAAGATGTGGAGAAAGTTCGCAAGGCAACAGAGATCGTAAAAAAATTAAGGCCTGATTTAAAAGTGGAAGGTCCTATTCAATACGATGCTGCAGTTGATCCAACAGTTGGCAAACAAAAAATGCCTAACTCTCCTGTTGCAGGACAGGCAAGCGTTTTAATATTCCCTGATCTTAATACCGGCAACAATACGTATAAAGCTGTACAGAGAGAAACAGGTGCGTTGGCGATTGGTCCGATGCTGCAGGGATTAAATAAACCGGTAAATGATCTGAGCCGCGGATGTACCGTTGATGACATTTATAATACGGTGATCATTACTGCCATTCAAGCACAATAATAATTTTTGAGATGAACATATTTGTAATCAATTCAGGAAGCAGTTCTATAAAATATCAACTCATCAAAATGCCCGAAGCCATTTTGATCTGCAGTGGTTTGATCGACAGGATAGGACTGGAAAAATCTGTCATCATACATAAAACTTTCATCGATAATATTGAAAAAGTACACAAAGAAGTTCTGGATATAGATGACCATGCAATGGGTTTACAAGAAGTGGCAAGGCTGTTAACAGATGAAAAATCAGGTGTGATAAAAAACCCTGATGAAATAAAAGTGGTGGGGCACAGAGTGGTACATGGAGGTGAAAGTTTTGCCTATACAACGATTATTTCTCCTGCTGTAAAAGAACAGATCAAAAAATTATTCCCATTAGCACCATTACATAATCCACCGAATTTTTTAGGGATTGAAGTGGCAGAAAAAATATTCACCAAAGCAAAACAGGTTGCCGTATTTGATACAGCCTTTCATCAAACCATACCTGAACTTGCTTTTCGTTTTGCTATTCCGAAAGAATTTTATCATGAATTCGGCATCAGGTCTTATGGTTTTCATGGAACGAGTCATAAATATGTGTCAGAAAAAGCGGCTGAATATTTACAGAAACAAAATGCAAAGATCATCACCATTCATTTGGGAAATGGCTGTAGTATGGCTGCCGTTGATTCAGGAAAATGTGTGGATACTTCCATGGGATTAGGCACCATGAATGGTTTGATGATGGGAACAAGATCGGGCGATATTGATCAATCCGTTATTTTCCATTTAGTGAATCAGTTGGGATACGATATCGATCAGGTGAATAATATCCTGCTTAAAAAAAGCGGCATGTTGGGTTTAACGGGTTTCAGCGACATGCGCGACATCAGAGCTGAGATTGAAAAAGGGAATAAAGAAGCGGCATTGGCTTATGATATGTATGCCTACAGAATACGCAAATTCATCGGTTCTTATGCAGCGGTGATGAATGGATTGGATGCCATTGTATTTACTGCAGGCGTTGGAGAGAATGATTCTTTAACAAGAAAATTAGTTTCATCAAACATGGAATATCTCGGCATTCATTTCGATGAAAATAAAAATAATGAATCAACTAAAGGCATCAGAGAAATCAACCAAACAAATTCTTCGGTTAAAATATTGATCGTTCCCACAAATGAAGAATTGGAAATTGCACGTCAGTGTTATACACTGCTGAATAATTGATTTGTATATTTCGATTTTTCTTTGCTCCGGTTTTAATAAAACTGTGGTTTTATGAGATTTTAAGGTTAAAGATTGTAAGTTCAAATTTGCTAAAAGCTATTGACTTTTCTTATTCTATGCTATATTCCTCTTTTAATAACTTCAGTAATTGAATGGCACGCTCCTTTACATGCCTCAAAGGAGCTTTACATGTATAATTGATACCGGTATAGTATAGGAAGAGCTTGTTTTTAATAATCATGTCAGAGGTTTCTGATCTGTTCATATAAACAGTGGCGGGTTTCATTGCTAAATTGTCTCCACTTTTGTCGAAAATATTAAAGTGCTCTGCGAAAGATGGCTCAATCTGATTGTGCAATTTTTCATTAATATAATCGAATAGCATTGAAGTGGCTGGAATGACTTTGTCATAATAAATAGAAAGATTGGCAATCAATGAATCATTGCGGATGTAACGCAGACTACCCGAAGTTTTCATCTGGTTAAATGTAGTAGAAGTGCTTTGAAAACCGAATGCAGCCCATAATTGGGTGGCAATACGGGCAAATGACGAGTCTGCCAACTTCTTGCTGTTTAATAATTCTTCTTTCTTTGTTTTATAAAAATTGATTCTAGTCAACATTCCATTCTCCAACAAGTTATAGGAAGCCGTGTCTGCTTTGAGGTCATTATAAAGTAGTTTGGCGAATTTTTTTTCCCGTTGATTCTCCACGGTGTGTTCTCTGAAATTCTCTGCAAGAAAACCCATACTAACTGCCAGAAAGATCATTAAGCCTTCCAGCAAATATTCTTTAAAATTTTTCTTTTCTACATGCGGATGATGATGTACTTCCATGTTGGTAATTTCTGATTTGGAACCTACCTCTTCGGTAAGCAGATTTAAAATTTCTGATTCGGCGGGTATAGTTGATGCATCCTCTGAAGATGATTTATGGTAGACGTCTCCTCCGGATATTCCGTCTTTCCGACTCTGTTCTATATTTTCTTCATTACTCATTTTCTAAATGATATTCTTTTTGAATAAGTGCTAATAAATTTTTACCATTCTTTTGTAATTCTTCAACAAGAGTAAAAACTCTGCTTCTTAATACACGCATAAACAAGATATTGCCTGATAATTTGGCTAAAGCATCCTGTGAATAATTTCTAAGGGGTGGATTTGTACCTATGTCAATTCTACTGTTTGACTTCCAAGGGCTAAATGATTCAAATACAACAGGGTCTGCAACTTCTATAAAAGCCTGACGATATTTATCGTCTGTTAAACTCATTCTATCTTCTACATTTTTTATCACATTCAAATAATTATAATACTCCATCATTCTTTTTGGGATTTTTTGCTTTCGAATTAAATGAAGTCCTCCACCATTTTTTATTTCATCGATTGTCCCGGTATGGAGTACAATAGATTCATAACGAGCAGCAACATTTCCGTAGTAATAAAATAATTTTGTATTCTCAATCTTGCCTTTTGTATTTGCAATGTTTATTAAAGTATCTAATTGTTCTAGTTTATTTTCAAAATAATTTATCCGTTCATCAAAATATTTTTGGTCTTCTTTTAAATCTTCAACAATGGATTCGATATACTCATGTTCCTTTTGCCTTTCAATAATTCCTTCCCGGATATTCTCCGCAATAAATCCCATAGTTACGGCGAGGAATATCATTAAGCCTTCTAGCAAATATTCTTTAAAAGATTTTTTTTCTACATGCGGATGATGATGTACTTCCATAGTTTTTATTTCTGATGTATTGATATCTGATGTAAGATTTACTGCTTCAGTTTTTTCGTCTTCCTGACTTTGTTCAATTTTTTCTTCCTCATTCATTTTCTAAATGGTACGCCTTTTTTAAAAATGTAATATTGTTTTTTGCCTTTGCATTTAACTCTTCTAACCCGCTTGTTATTAAATACAAACTGCCTTTAATCATATGAACAGAGAAAGCAAGTTGTAGTTGTAATTTTGGATCGTAAGAACTTAATGGTGGATTATCAGTTGGTCTTGTAATAGCGTTTATACCGCCGTTCTTAGTTACAATTTTATCAAATTCAAAAGGACTAAATATTTGAGAAAGAATTGGTTTTGCCTCATCTCTTTCTCTTTTTTCGTTTGCTTGACTAATATTTAAAGTTTCTAACAGTTTATCATAAGAAATTATGCTGTCAACTGCTTGCTTATTTCTGATCACGCGGAAAGTTCCTGAATTTTTTAATTGCCTAATGGTTCTGTCATTGCTTTGATAAGGAACACTTCTTATCAAAGTTCTTCCATAATAATATAACTGATTTTCATACCCCTTAATATTTTTATTCTCAAGTAAAAACATTAAGGAATCTACTCTCACCATTCTTTTTTCACGTAAAAAAAGCAATTCAATTCTTATAGCAGCAGTATCAGATTTTAAATCCTCAACATAAGATTTAATAGCTTCTCTTTCCATTGTATTTTCTACAAGATTTTCTCTAAAACTTTCTGCAAAAAATCCCATTGCAACCGCTATAAAAATCATTAACCCTTCTAATAAATATTCTTTCCAAGGTTTTGGTTGATGATGCAATTGTGGGTGGTGATGTACTTCCATATTTTTTATTTCTGATTAGGTTAAATTTTTAGTTGCACCTACAAAATCTATTTCTGTATTTGTTTTAATACTGTATTATGTTGAAGTTTTAATTAAATAACAGAAACAAACTGTATTGAAATGTTGCGCATACAATTGCAGTGTGGAAATACAATAGTGTATAATAATGAAAATACGTTTCATCTGTTAGGTTTGCTCAGAAAATTACGATGTGCTTAATATCGGTTATACAATATACTATTTAGATATGCAATTATGCACGTTTTATAAAAAATTAATTAAGCCTTTTTCGAAATGTGTAAGAGTAAGAAAGATTTGTTTAGCATTTTTTTCTTTCAGGATATTATATTTCTTCATCCCAATAAACGTTCCTTTTGTGAGACACTTAATCAAGCAACTCATTTTCGATAGAAATTATTTCTGTAAATACTCGCATTTTCCCAAAAAAACGTCCCATAAATCAAAGTCCCATCAACGCAACTTCGAAGGTTTATTTGGGAATATTTTGTATGCTGATTGAATGCCTCATTTACTTATTTGCAATGGATCCTTCGCACTAATTTTTTCATATCAAAGCCATCCGGTACTGCGAGTAAAAATGAATCTCTTTTTGGATATGGATTTGAAAACAGACCGAAATTAACCTGATGATGGGTTTATTCAGGCTGGGTCAAGCCATGTTTAACAGGGGCTTAAAGGCAGATAGAAGGCTAAATAAAACAAACTTGAATTACCTTAAATACTGGTTTAATCCATAGATAAGCTATGTCTTTAAAGACATGGCTTATACAAGGCTTATAGATGGGTTATATAAGGCTTATATATGGCTTATCTATTGTTTTAGTACCCATTTAGTACGTACCAATAAAGCTGTATGCCGCAGTATCTGGTACCGAAAAACTTTAAAACCCCTTCATTTTTAATAGGTTATTGTTGAGCTTCCTATTGCAAAACAGCAAACTGAAAAACATGAGTAATAACAAAGCATTCGAGAAATTCATTAAGCCCGAATTTAAAAGCGCAAAAAGGATTCACTCCCTCTAATAATTTCTTACAATATGTTCCGCACCGTTCAATGTGGGTTGATTCCATAAATTATAATCATTTGCCGGAAGTCTTTGCAGATTAGGTAAATTGTATTTCTGCGGATCGGTCAAATATTTATCCGTAAAAGTATTGTCAACATTATATACTTGTTTTGTTACAGGATCATACAATCTTTCTCTTCCTAAAATTGCATCGCTTCTTTTCTGACTGATGATATCATCTGTACGCGATCTGGCCTGCCATCCTTTTATCATATTATCTGAACTTTGTGACAGCATTTTACCTTGCTCCAAAACAGTTTGTGTGGCACGGTTAGCTTTCTGTATACAATTATTTACGTAATTCTGATCGATCGTTAAACTGGAGATACAATTGGATAAAGGAGTAAGGCTATTATCTAACTGTCCCAACCCAGCAGTGATACCCATAAAGGAATAGATCACGCCAAGACTCGAACCCGGACCATAAGCCGTGAGTTGATAAGGCATCACCGTTACTAAGAATAGTCCTTCACTTACCATTGTCTTATTTCTGTTAGTGTAGATCGCCCTGATCATTGCAGCACTTGCAGGATATGGCATTCCTGCAGGTTGACGATTCACTGAAATGATCTGTACATTATACATCTCGGGCATTTTTTGACCATATTGTCCACCTTGATTCCTTTCTGCGAATAAATGATAATTCATTACAAAATTCTCAGGAGTAAAGGGACTGATAACAGGTGAACCAATCAGCGGTGAACGCATTCCTCCCATCCTCACATAATTATCATCCACCTGCTTTTGCTGAAAACTCATATAGCAGATACCGGCGGTTCCATAATAAAAGAATTGACGCTCTGAATGATTGGGATCCCAGGAAATAAAAGAAAGTTCCGAACAACTGCCTGATTGAAATAGTTGCCAACCTGTTGGTATATTCACAGAGAATCCATAAAACATTTTCTTCTCCGTACTCGCAGGAATTATTTCTGCTTGTCTTTGAGACTGCTGTGTTTTAGGAGCAGTTTGACCTGAGCAACCGATGGCAGTGAATACTGCCAGGGTTGCTGTCATCAGGATGTATCTTTTGATTTTCATAACCTATTTTTTTAATGAACCGAAAACTATCTGTTTGAATTATTTCAATAAAATATGACCCTCTTAAAATTATTACTTTTTATTAAAAACATAAAACACGCCGATCTGCCAAGTGCTCGTATGATTTAATACAGCTGTATTGGAATTGATATTGCTCAAGCCGAGATTGTAACGAAGGTCAAAACCAACGGGCCATTCTTTTGGTTGATAAGAGCTGCCTATCACCCATGAAAAATTAGTGGATTTCAATTGATCCTTGATGCTGGTAGATCCTTGTTTGTCAACTTTTTCTCTGGCGCTTAATAAAAGTCCGATTTGAATACCGCTTTGCAATACAAAACCGGAACCCACTTCATATTGTGCTAAAACAGGAACATTGATATAAGTGCCGGTCATGTTGCCGCCAACACCATTGATACTGAATTTAGCTCCCTCCAATGAAAGCACCACTTCCGGTTGAATACTAAATTGCTTTGCAACAGCAAACCTGCTGAATCCGCCGGCATTGGCCCCGATCATTGAAGAAAAGGAACTGGAATTGTCACCTGTAATGGTAGAAAGATTGATACCGCCCTTAATACCGAATTTAACTTGTTGTGCTTTCGCGAATGATAAACTTAATACGCTTAATGCAACGATGATGATCTTTTTCATAACTGTGGTTTTTGTTTGTGATTTAATACAACAAACCTACTCCCACAGTAAAGCGAAAAAAATAGTCAATTTGTACTATGCCTTTTTTTGACCGGGAAACTGTCTTTACTAAAAAAGCATATAGTTTTTTCTATATGCTTTGCAGACCGGTTTTATTCAATGATCTTAAAACCATTTATTCTTATGCGCCATTTGCATGATCTGTGCTTTTGATTGCACTTGCAGTTTTTGATAAATATTGGCAATATGATTTCTCACCGTATTCACACTGATGTCTAATGACGATGCAATGCGTTTGGCATCCCATCCTGAAACAATATGTTTTAATATTTCTTCTTCCCTTTCAGTAATGATCTTTGGAATTGCTTTATTGTTTTTATCATTCCCTGCATCATTCATCTTCGACATACTGAGCAGGTTCAATGCCTTTCGCGCAATACCCGGACTCATGGGTGCTCCCTGATATTCCATCACACTGATAATGGCTTCTACAAGAACTGCAGCCGGTTCATGTTTTAAAAGATAACCCGATGCACCCGCTTTGATCGCATCAAATACTTTCTCATCATCATCAAGAACCGTTAACACAATAAAATGTATTTGAGGATACAATGCTTTAGCGATGCTGATCGTTTCAACACCGTCCATCTCGGGCATTTCCAGATCCATAAATATCACTTGTGGTAAAAGATGATCAGGGCTTCCTTTTAGTTGTTCCAAACAGATCCTTCCGTTTGCTGCAGTGAATAACAGATCAAGTTGCTTGCATTCTTTGATCTTATGCATAAAAGAATTCAGGTAAGCCTTATTATCTTCTGCGATGGCAATTGAATAGTTCATGAATGAATATGTTATTAGTAAGGCTGTAAAATTCCTTTATTCAACGGGTTTGCAGCATGGTTAATTTGTACTAGGATACAGATTGCTGAATGATGAGTTTTGTTCCCGAAGGAATATTATTCTTCCATTCTATTTTCCACCCCCCTTCTTCTGCTCTGTTGCGCATATTGAATAAACCATTTCCACCTCCACTATTATTGACTGGATCTTTCATACCGGTTCCATCATCTGCGATACTTATTTCCCATTCCTTCTCTATACCTTTTACCTGAATATGTATATGCTTGCATTCACTATGTTTCAATGCATTGTTGATCGCTTCCTGCAATGTTTGAAAAAGATGAAATCCCTGTGATGGCGATAACAGATGATCTTTTACAATATCTTCATCTATATTGAAAGAAATTGAAGGATAACCGGGCTGAACCCTTTGGATGAAAATTTTTAAACGATCACTTACTGCAGTTAAAGCCAATGATTCTTTCTTCAATGCCCAGATGGTGTCGCTGAGATCTGCAACGATCGCATTTGAATTATTGCTCACTTCTTTTAATACTAAAGCAGCATTACTGTCCTGTGCAAAAAAAGACAAGCGATTCACATTAGATGCAATGGATGCTGCATAAGCCCCGAGATTATCGTGCAGATTTGCGGCGATCCTCTTTCTTTCACTTTCTTCGGCAGTAGCTATTGCCATTGCAGTTCTTAATTTTTGTCTTTTTTTATAGCTGCTGAATACAAAGTAAGCGATACAAATAGCAATTATAAAAACTACAACGGAAGCATAAATGAGATAATCTTTTTTAACCAGGTCTAATTGCTGTCGAATAATGGTATTCTCTTTTTTTTGAACTTCGAATTTTATTTTCAATTCGGATATGGCATCGGCTGAGTTTTTTTCGTAAGTAGAATCCTGTATATCTACCAACTTTTTTAATATCTCTCCCTGCTGCCTGAATTTCCCTGCTGCTTCATAATTTTTTGCCAATACATCATAGATAAAAGGGAGCTTTCCATTGAGTTGATACTTGTTGATCATGTCAAGCGCCTTCAGCGAAATATCAATTCCCTTCTCTGGCAAATTCCTATCATAATAATAAATACCCAATGCCCCCATATTCGAAATAATATCATTTGGGTCACCCATTCTTTCAGAAACCTGCAGTGCTTCACGCAATGGCTTTTCAGCTTCCGCATATTTTTTTGAATCCATTAACTGACCTGCATACATGCCCAGACTATTGGAAAGATCCACTAAGTTTTCTGAAGCTCTGGCATACTGAACTGCTTTTAATACAAACTGTTCTGCCGAATCGTATTTGCTCAGGTTATTATAACAAACAGCCGCGTTGGTGAAAAGATAGATCGTTTTGTTTCTGTATCTGTTTCCCTCGCCCATATCGATCCCTTTCCCGAACCAGCTTAATGCACCGTTATAATCACCTGTTTTTACAAATACCAAACCAATGGCAGCCATAGCCCTGATCTGATTTAGTGTATCTTTTTTAAGTTCGGCAATATTCAATGCACGATAATCATTGCTTAATGCTTCTTTGAATTCCTGTTTTCGTATCATGCATCTTGCTTCCAACAACAAAAAGGAAACAGATACAGGAGATGCAGAATCTTTTTGTAACAAAACAGGCAGATGCTGTTGGATGATAGAGGCAACTGAATCAAGTTCATTTTTTCGATAATAACTGTTTGCTTCATAATAAGAAGCCCAATGTAATGCAGGTATATTTTTTTGTTGGACGGCTATCTTTTTTGCCTGAAGCGCATAAAAATATAATGTATCCTTATTAAAGGAATCATTCTCTTCGCATAATGATAAAATGGCTGTTAACTTTTCTCCCGGTGTTTTTGCGGTACGGATATTTTCTTTTAGTGCATTCACTACAACTGTTTGTGCCGAAGCAGATGCAATAGTCATGAACATGATCACATAGAGATACAATATCTGGCGCCGCCCATTCATCAAAAGCTGTATTAGAGGGATTTAAAAATATTTTTTTCTCTTTACTAAAAGACGGATAACTATCTTTCTTTTATTACAAACCCGCAATAGCTATACTAAATGTAAAAGAATAGTTTTGAGAGTACAAGAATTTTTATATGCCGATGAAAACAAGCTTCATTTTTATTTAATTACCTTCGCGTTTCCTGTTGCAAAACAGCAAATCAAAAAACATGAGTAATAAACCATTCGAGAAATTTATTAAGCCCGAATTCAAAGGTGCTAAAAAGAAAGAAGCCATCCGACAGGATAAACGCAAAGCCAAAGCAGAATCCAGAGCCATCGGCGAAGAATTAAGAAGAAAAAAATTAGATAAAAAAAGAGGCATTGTTTCTGACAAACCCGAAGAAAAAAAGTTTCATAAAAAAGACAGAAGTAATACCGGAAATAAATTCTCTGAAAGAAGGCCCATCACTCCTATTTCAAAACAAAATGATATTCCTGTTCAGGATTCATTCGATCCTGTTGAATTAGATCCCAACAGTCCCTTAATGCCATTGAATAAATTTTTAGCCTATTGTGGTATCTGCGGAAGAAGGGAAGCTGCTGATATCATTAAGCTGGGTCATGTTACCGTTAATGGTGATAAGATATTTGAACCCGGTTATAAAGTGCGCGGTAATGAAGATGTGAAAGTAAAAGGCAAAAAGATTTTTCTGCAACGCAATCTCGTTTATATTTTATTGAACAAGCCAAAAGATTATATCACTACTTCCAAAGATCCCGAAGGAAGAAAAACAGTATTGGAATTAATCAAAGGTGCCACCAAAGAAAGAGTGTATCCGGTGGGCAGGTTGGATAGAAATACAACCGGTGTTTTATTATTGACCAATGATGGAGAGTTAGCACAAAAATTAACGCATCCTTCTTTCCAGGTAAAAAAAATATATGAAGTACGGGTTGATAAACCTGTTACTAAAAAAGATTTTGAAGCCATCATCAACGGTGTGACTTTGGAAGATGGTTTTGTGCAGGCAGATAATTTGGCTTATTCCGATCCCAAAGACAAAACTATTGTGGGCATTGAGATACACAGCGGCAGAAACAGAATTGTAAGAAGGATATTTGAGCATTTAGGTTATGATGTGAAGAATCTTGACAGGGTTATGTTTGCAAACCTCACCAAGAAAAATGTTGACCGCGGCAAATGGAGAATGCTGCAGGAAAAAGAAGTGCGTTTATTGAAATATATGAATCAGAGTTTTACCAAAACAAAGAAAGACGCATAAATGAAATTGGATATTATTTTCGAGAACGATCAATTTGTTGCAGTTAATAAACCTTCCGGATTATTTTCCATTCCTGATAGATTCGGTAAAGAAATTTCCTTGAAAGATATTCTGAAAGAAAAATACGGCGAGATATTTACTGTTCATCGTTTGGATAAAGACACCAGCGGTGTAATTGTTTTTGCAAAAAATGAAACAGCACATAAACAATTATCGCAATTATTTGAAGGAAGAGAAGTAGAAAAATTTTATCTCGGTTTGGTTTACGGCAATTTAATGACGCAAAAGGGAACGATTGATATGCCGATTATGGAACATCCCGGAAAACAAGGGCTCATGCTTACACACGATAAAGGGAAAGTTTCTGTAACTGATTATGAAGTGCTCGAATCTTTTCGTTTGTATTCGTGGATGCAGTTTCAAATTCATACAGGCCGCACACATCAAATTCGCGTGCACATGAAACATATCGGTCACAGCATTGTTTGCGATGATGTGTATGGTGATGGCAAACCTGTATTGCTTTCTTCCATCAAAAAAAGATTCAAACTTTCTAAAACATCTGAAGAAGAAAGAGCCATCCTGTCGAGATTAGCATTGCACTCATGGAAATTAAAATTCACATTAAACAATGAAACGTTTTCTTTAGAAGCTGAGCCACCAAAGGATCTGCGGGCTTTATTGCAACAGTTGAGAAAATGGAAAGGATAAAATTCTTACATAAAAAAATAGTCAGACATTTGAGTCTGACTATTTTTTTATGTCAATGTGTAAGTTATAATTTAGCTATCCTTAGTTAAAAAATAATTTTACTCATTCTTATAAACAGTTCCTGCTTTCATTACAAATTTTACATTACCCATTACTTTTATATCTTTAATCGGATCGCCATCAACAGCAACAACATCAGCTAATTTTCCTTTTTCAATACTGCCGATAGAAGTATTACCCAACAGATCAGCGGCACTTACCGTTGCAGCTTTGATACATTCAATGGCCGGCATACCTGCTTCATTCATATACACAAATTCCATCCAGTTTTTGCCGTGTGCATACACACCGGCATCTGTTCCGAATGCAATTTTTACACCTGCTTTATACGTTCTTGCAAATGCATCCTGAATCACACTTCCAACTGCAATTGCTTTTGCTGCAATGATCTCAGGAAAATAACCGGGTTTATTTTTTGCAGAATCCGCAACTGATTTCCCTGCAATGATGGTAGGCACATGATAGGTTCCCATCTTTTTCATTAATTCAATTGCTTCATCATCCACGTAGGTACCATGTTCGATAGATGCAACACCGGCACGCACTGCACGTTTGATACCTTCAGCTCCGTGTGCATGTGCTGCTACTTTCATTCCGTAATCTTTAGCAGTTAATACGATCGCTCTTATCTCCTCTTCCGTAAACTGTGCACCTGCTCCGTCTTTTTCCAAACTTAATACGCCGCCTGTAGATGCTATCTTGATCAGATCTGCGCCATCTTTATAACGCTGACGAACTGCCTTTCTGCATTCATCCACTCCGTTCACCACATCACTGTTCAATTCAGGAATATGCATCAGGTCTTCACGTAAACCATTTGTTGCATCGCCATGACCACCGGTAGAAGACAAAGCTTTACCTGAAGTGAAAATTCGCGGGCCAACAATCAATCCCTTATTAATTGCATTTCTGATGGCAATATTTACACTGCCGCCAACATCACGAACGGTTGTAAAACCCGTCATCAAAGTTATTTTTGCATATTGAATCGAGCCAAATGCAATATCAGCCTCATTTTGAGAAAATTTTAATGTTCTGTCAGGGTTTGTTTCATGATCCATGTGCACATGACAATCGATCAATCCCGGCATCACAGTCCTATTTTTAAGATCAATGATCTTGTCGCTTGCAGATGTTGTAATATACCCTTTCTGTACATCGGTAATTTTATTTCCTTCAATGATGATACTCATTTCTGTCTGTACCTGCATCTGCTTTACATCGATCAGTTTTCCGCAATAAATAACTGTGCGCTGTGCAAATGAAGCCTGTGCAAACAATAAAGCAATCAGTAATAATTTTTTCATGGCTGAAATATTTTTTGAAAGATATAAAAAGCAAACAATTCAGCCATAGAAAATAAAAAGCCGGAATAAGAATATCCCGGCTACCAAAAAACAAGTACAACGAAAACAGACTTGATCATTATTTATTAGGCTGTGGTGTATATCGCAAATAAGGTTTTACGATCTTCACGCCTTTTGGAAATTTTTTAATAGCATCTTCAGTTGTAACGGCAGGAACAACGATCACATCTTCTCCTTCTACCCAATTGGCTGGAGTTGCTACACTGAAATTGGCTGTTAGTTGTAACGAATCCACCACACGCAATATCTCATTAAAGTTACGACCTGTTGATGCAGGATAAGTAATGATCAATTTCACAGCTTTATCCGGACCAAGTATAATCAATGAACGAACTGTTGCAGTTGCAGAAGCATTAGGATGGATGAAATCAAAAAGCGTAGAAACTTTTCTGTCGTCATCAGCGATGAGGGGAAAGTTTACAGATGTTTTTTGTGTTTCATTGATATCACTGATCCAGCCCAAATGTTTTTCTACAGGATCAACACTCAATGCCAGCACTTTTACATTTCTTTTGTCAAACTCGGTTTTCAGCAATGCAGTTTTTCCCAATTCTGTCGTACATACTGGTGTATAATCTGCAGGATGCGAAAATAAAATGCCCCATGAATTGCCGAGATATTCATAGAAGTCGATATCGCCAATGGATGTTTTAGCCTGAAAGTTTGGAGCGATGTCCCCGAGACGTAAACTCATTTTGTTAGATTTTTGTTGAATTGAAAAAAATAAAATTTAAGCAAATATAATATTATCCTACTAAATTAGTAGAGTAAAAATAAATAACTTTTAAATTTAACAATCACCAAAATTTTACGAATAAAGAAATTTATTTTTTGTTTTGTACGGTTCTCGCTTTTTGCAATGCCGATCTGCCGTATTTATCTTTTACATGATCGATGGCCTTGTAAAGATTTGATTTTTTTTCTGCATCATCAAACAAACTGCCCTGTGTGGCGTGGTTGGTCAGTTCGCTCAAACGCACACCCAGTAAGCGAATAGGCCGCCCTTTTTTATACAATTTATGAAAGAGGTCAATAGCAACAGGGATCAGTTCATCATCCCTGAAAGTATAATCGATCGTGGTTTGGCGTGATGTTGTTTCAAAATCAGGATACCTGATTTTAACTGCGATGCAACCCGCCAATTTTTCATCTTTGCGCAATTCATACGTGATCTTTTCCGTCATGCGAACTAATTCACTTAACAAAAAAGTAATATCAGTTTTATTTTCTTCAAAAGTGTTTTCGGTAGAAATGGATTTAGCTTCATGATAAGAATGCACTTCGCCATAATGAATGCCCTGTGCTTTTTTGTAGAGATCGGTTCCCCATTTGCCCAATCTTTCTTCTAATTCTTGTTCGGATTTTTTTAAAATATCTCCTATCAAAAAAATGCCCATAGATTTTAAAATAGTAAAAGTATGTTCACCCACTCCTGAAAATTTATTGACTGGCAATGGTGCTAAAAATTCTTTTTCCATTCCGGGCTGTACAAATAAATATCCGTTCGGTTTTGCTTCATCGGTCGCAATTTTTGCCACCATTTTATTACTTGCCAATCCAAATGAAATGGGCAATTTGGTCTCATCAATAATTTTATTTCTTAAATCGATGGTCCATTGATAAGGATCAAAATATTTATCCATCCCTGTGAGGTCGATATAAAATTCATCAATACTTGCTTTTTCAAATAAAGGTGCTTTCGATGCAATGATATCAGTCACCCACCGTGAATAACGGCTGTATTCTCCTCTTGTACCATGCGTAATAATTGCATGCGGACAAAGCTGCATAGCTTTCTTCATCGGCATGGCACTATGTACACCATATTTTCTGGCTTCATAACTACAGGTGGTAACAACACCGCGTTCTTTGCTGCCACCAACGATCACGGCCTTCCCTTTGAGCGATGGATCACTTAACACTGCCACACTTACAAAAAAAGAGTCGAGATCTAAATGAGCAATATATCGTTGCGGTTCGTTCATGCAAGAACTAAATTAGGGAAGATAAATTTGTCTGAACTTGGATTTTGAAAGATTATTGGGATTAGGAAGATTTGAAAAAAGATAATCACATAAATCAATTTAATCCTGCCAAATCAACGTTCAGACAGAACATTCAATACTTCTTCATCAACACGTTTTGGTTTGAACGTTTTTTTATCCAATAAGATCCAAACACTTTTTGCAGAAATTATTTTTTTATTGTCGCTCTTGCGTATGATCTCATAATGCCTGTCCCAAGTAACACCTGAATATTCACCTGTCCATGTTTTCATTAATAATTCATCATGCAGAAAAGATTGAGCGAGATAATCAATTTCATGATGACGAGCAACCCATAAAACCTTTTCATTCAATTCAGCAGAAGAATAACTGTTCCAATGTTTTGAAGCAATATCCTGCATCCATTGCACATACACTACATTGTTCACATGTTGTAATGCATCTAAATGCTCAGGCAACACAATCAATTCTATTTCAAAAATATTTTTCATCTGTAAATTTCCAATAAGCCATCAGGTAATACAACATGCACTTCTTTTTTCTTTCGATCGATCTTATGTAATGTTTCTTCATGCAAAGGAATGAGCGCTTCATTGCCGTTTAATGTTATCCGCAACAAAACCTGATGCGGTTGTTCCATCACTTCTTCGATTGGCCCTAAATTTTCTCCTTCATTAATGATCGAATACCCCAAAAGCGATATGGGAGCTGTTTTTCCGGCTATTTTTCTAAAATCATCATCTAATAACCAAACATTTTTTTGTATCAACCGATGGGCTGATTCTTTACTTTCGATACCTTCTATCTGCACATACATTTCTTCGGTATCTTTTGCTTTGGATGATTGTACGAAATAAGGCAGGTAAGAATTTTTTTGTTGTTCAATAAAAATAGCTTCCACACCTTTCAATGTTGTTTTTTTACCCAATGCATGTTTCAGGATCACTTCTCCTTTCACGCCAAATGTGGCAACCAGTTTTCCTATGTTGATGTATTCATTCATATCTGCTGCAAGATAATCGCAAACAAAAAAAGTCCCGAACAAATTTGTTCAGGACCTTTATAAGAAACTATTTCAAACAATTTTGATTAAGCTTCACTTGCACCTTCAGCTTCTTTTGGAGCTGTTGTTTCTTCCACTTTCTTTACCGCAGGTTTGTATTCGCGGCGCTGACGCTGTTGATTACGGTGTTTATCACTGCGTTGTTTGATCTGCGTTTCATGTTCATCATGCCATTGCTGGAATTTGACCATTGCTGCAGTTTCGTCAAACAATCCCAATTTAACACCACGTAATAAGTGCTTCAAATACAATACTCCTTTGAAAGAAAGGATTCTGCGAACGGTATCTGTGGGTTGAGCTCCTTTGTGTAACCAGTCCAATGCTTTTTGACGATCTAATTGAACGGTTGCCGGAACAGTTAATGGATTGTAAGTTCCTAATTTTTGGATAAACTTACCATCTCTCGGTGCACGGGCATCGGCCACTACTATAAAGTAGAAAGGGCGTTTCTTGCTGCCGTGTCTTTGTAGTCTCATTTTTACTGCCATTGTAAATAAAAATTTATAGGCTTATTAAATAGGGTTTAACTGACTATGACTAATCAGGACGGCGAAAATAGTGTGAAATCTCTTTTCTACCAAGTTTGTATGATAAGGAATTGTTAGAAATTTTTTGTACCGGGCTTTTGTAGTAGAATTTGGCTGTGATTGCGTCGCACTCTTGTACAATATAGCCTTGTGCAGCAAGTATTTCCAATATTTTTCCGTTATCCGCAATTTTTTATTTTCTCATTCCCTTCATTCCCGGGAACCCGCCCATCGGCATTTTATTCATCATACTCATCATTTTTTTCATCTGCTCAAATTGTTTCATAAAAGCATTCACTTCATTCATGTCTTTGCCGCTTCCTTTTGCAATACGTAGTTTTCTTTTTGCATCCAACAAATCGGGATTACTTCTTTCCTGTGGTGTCATACTTTGAATGATGGCTTCCACACCCTTAAACGCATCGTCTTTTATATCAATATCTTTTACGGCTTTGCCCACACCCGGGATCATCCCCATCAGGTCTTTCAAGTTGCCCATCTTTTTTATCTGCTGCAACTGTTCCAAAAAATCCTGAAAATCAAATTGATTTTTTTTGATCTTCTTTTCTAATTTCTTTGCCTGCTCTTCATCAAATTGATCCTGTGCTTTTTCAACCAATGAAGCAATATCACCCATTCCCAAAATCCTTTGCGCCATACGATCGGGATAGAACACATCCAATGTGTCCATCTTCTCGCCGCTGCTCATGAACTTGATGGGTTTGTTAACGGTGTATTTAATAGAGAGCGCAGCACCACCTCTTGTATCACCATCTAATTTGGTCAGTACAACACCTGTAAAATCTAATTTATCATTGAATGCTTTGGCTGTGTTCACGGCATCTTGCCCTGTCATTGCATCCACCACAAATAAAATCTCTGCGGGATTCACGGCTGCTTTGATGTTAGCAACTTCCGTCATCATCACTTCATCGATCGCTAAACGACCGGCAGTATCAATAATGACAACATTTTTATTTTTTGATTTTGCCTCTTTTATCGCGTTCTGAACAATCTCAACCGCATTATTATTTTCTCTTTCAGCATAAATATCAACACCGATCTGTTCTGCTAAAACAGTTAACTGATCTATTGCTGCAGGGCGATAAATATCAGCAGCAACCACCAATGGAGATTTCCCTTTTTTTGTTTTTAAATAATTAGCAAGCTTTCCGGTGAAAGTTGTTTTACCGCTACCTTGCAGGCCTGCGATCAATATTACAGCCGGGTTTCCTGTGATATTAAATTCGGACGCAGTGCCACCCATTAATTCCGTTAATTCATCCTGAACGATTTTTACCATCAATTGTCCGGGACTGATGGCATTCAATACTTTTTCACCAACGGCTTTGTCTTTTACTTTATCGGTAAACTCTTTGGCAATTTTAAAGTTCACATCAGCATCGATCAATGCACGACGAATATCTTTTAATGTATTCGCAATATTGAGATCATTAATGCGTGCTTCGCCTTTAAGATTCTTAAACGCTGATTCTAATTTTTCACTGAGTGAATTAAACATAAAACTCGATTTTCAATCTTTCACAAATAAAAAAGTGAACCAAACAGTTCACTTAATATGAGGTGCAAATATAATCGCTGATTTTGTTTTAGCCGAGATAAACCTTTAAATGCTTGCATCGGCTGGTCGTTCGCAGTTTATTGATGGCTTTATCTTTTATCTGCCGAACTCTTTCACGGGTTAAATTAAACCTGGCACCGATGTCTTCCAAACTTAATGCATTATCAATTCCAATTCCGAAGAAATAGCAAAGCACTGCTTTTTGTCTTTCGGTCAATGACAACATGCTGCGCTCGATTTCGGTCCGTAAAGATTCATGGTATTCTAATTTTTCATCGGTCTTTTCGGCGTTAGGATTGATCATCACGTCCATTAAAGTACTATCCTCTCCTTCGGACATAGGAGAATCCATACTGATATGCCGAATGCCGACATTGATGGTGGCAGTAATTTCTTCCAGATCCATATCCAACAGAACTGCTAATTCTTCCGGTGTCGGCTCTCTTTCAAATTCCTGTTCGAGTTGTTGATATGCTTTACTGATGCGGTTGGTCAACCCTACTTTATTCAAAGGCAAACGCACAATACGGCTTTGTTCGGCCAATGCCTGCAAAATACTCTGGCGAATCCACCATACAGCATAAGAAATAAATTTAAATCCTCTTGTTTCGTCAAAACGCAAGGCAGCCTTGATCAAGCCGAGATTACCTTCATTGATCAGATCGGGTAAGGTTAATCCCTGGTTCTGGTATTGCTTAGCAACAGATACTACAAAACGAAGGTTTGCTTTTACCAAACGATCTAATGCACGCTGATCACCATTCTTGATACGTAAAGCAAGTATCACTTCTTCTTCGGCAGTAATGAGATCTACTTTCCCGATTTCCTGTAAATACTTTTCTAAACTTTGGCTTTCACGATTCGTGATAGATTTTGAAATCTTGAGTTGACGCATACTCATATGCAGTTTTAGGTTTGGTTAGGTTGAATGCTTTTTTAAAGAAAAAAATCAATCTCCTCAGCGTCATATTGTTTTAGCAATTTAAGAAAGTTAAATTATACATTCCAAAAAAATCTTGCTGAAACGTTGAATACAGGCACTTTAGGTGATTTTTATTTCTTAAAAAGACATGATTTTAGTCAGGATATTGTCCCCATCTGAAAAAAAACATTGGGATGCTCTGGATTATTTAATATTATTGCAGCCCTACGTTTGTAGTTTAGACCAATTAGACAGTAATGAGTAAGAAGCAATTATTTACTTTGGAGTTTCCGGTGCGTTGCTCACCGAGCATCTTGTATGAGTTCTTAAGCACCCCTGCGGGATTGCAGGAATGGTTTGCCGATAAGGTAGATGAATGGGAAGGTGTTTACAGTTTTACCTGGAATGGCGGCACACCCGATAAAGCAGAAATTAAAGAAAAGGAAGAAGATAAGTTTATCCGTTTCAGATGGCTGCATACTGAGAAGAACGAATATTTTGAATTCAGGATCGAGAAAACGGAGATATCCAATCAAACGATTTTAGTGATCAAAGATTTTGCTGAAAAGAATGAGATTAAAGATCAGAGCCAGTTATGGGGTTATCAGATCAAAGAATTATTTCATCGTTTGGGAAGCAGTTAATCTTTATTGAAGCCATTCAATATTGTTACAAAAGCTTTTTTTAAAAATGTTTCAACGTCATCCCACTGATTCAGCGGGATTTTTTTTGCGAGTTTGATGAATATTAATTTTCTTATCTCTTCATCAGAAAACTCATTCAGTAGTTTAAAATTGTTTTCTCTGAAATGATGTTGCCACTCTGCTTCATTACAACACAAGTACCAATCAGAATTTTCTGATTTGAAATTGTTGATTTGAAATTGCTGTTGAAATTTTCCTTTCACATGAAGCGTGATACTGAAAAAATTGCCCCACCAGAAATAAGTACGAATGGCAAAAACATCATTTGCAGTAAAATATCTCGGATAATCGAGCATCACCCAGGGCAAGCCTTCATAATTTTCTCCTTTTGAAATCTTTGGAGAAATGTTCTTTATTTCCTCAGTTAAAAATTGATCTGCTGTACTTACATTATATTCACTCAACGAACCGAATAAATCATATACTTTGGCAATAATATTGTTCTTTGTTAAAATAAGATCGGCATTGCATACGATATCCAATTCTCTTGGTGAAAGTTTTACATTTGCCATTCAACAATAGTAAGAAAGCCTGCGGTGATAAAAAAATTAGACATACTCATTATTCGCGCATTCATCGGTCCATTTCTGGCTACCTTCTTAATTTCATTGTTCGTGTTAGTGATGCAGTTCTTTTGGCTGTATATTGATGATCTTGTTGGCAAAGGCCTTGATTTCGGGACTTTGGCTTATTTGACAGGCATGGTTGCCATTACATGGGTGCCGTTGGCATTGCCCTTGGCATTATTGCTTTCTTCCATCATGACCTTTGGTAATTTGGGCGAATCATTCGAGATCGTAGCCATCAAAGCAGCAGGTATTCCACTTCTGCGTTTTATGCGCCCTTTGTTGATCGTTACACTTTTTATAAGCGGCATCGCATTTCTTTTTGCCAATAATATTATTCCCGTTGCTCAATTAAAACTGGCGGCAGTTAAATATGATATCATCGTTTCCAAACCTGCATTCGATATTAAAGAAGGTATTTTTTATAATAAGATAGAAGGATACATCATCAAGTTCGGCAAGAAAGATAAGGATGACAGTACCATTCATAATGTGGTGATCTATAAAAAAACCTATAACCTTCAGGACAATCTTTTAATAGCCGAAAGCGGTATCATGCGTGTAACGTCTGATAAGAAATTTTTAGAGTTTACATTGAAGAACGGATTCAATTACGAAGAGAAGGGTCCGAGAATGTCTATAAACACCGACTTTCAGAAAACAGGCTTTAAAGAATATAAAAAAATATTTGACCTGAACAGTTTTAAGTTGAATAGATCGGAAGACAGTTCTTTTAAATACGATCCAAAAATGTTAAGTGTGCGTCAGCTCAACACAACGATTGATTCACTTGAAACCATGGGCATATATTACAAGAAAAGAGCTGATATTGAAGTAAACCCTTATCTGCCATTTGCGAAATATGCAGATTCTATCTGGCCAAAATCTGATAATGCTTCTTTTAAAAAATTAAAAAAGTTCACAGCAATGATACCCGATTCTCTTCGTGGCGCCGTGAGTGACAAAAGCATCAATCAGGTCAATATCTCGAAAAGTAATATTGCCATCCTTGAACAGGACTATTTACAAAAAGTGCAATCATTGCGTAACCATGAGATCGAATGGCATCGAAAGTTTACATTAAGTGTGGCCTGTCTTGTTTTGTTTTTAATAGGGGCACCATTAGGTGCCATTATCCGAAAAGGCGGTTTGGGAATGCCCTTGGTTTTTGCCATTATTTTCTTTGTTGTTTTTCACTTGCTGAACACATTCGGAGAAAAATTTGCAAAAGCATTTGAATTAACTGCCCTGCAGGGTATGTGGTTGTCGACGCTTGTATTGATTCCCATCGGCGCATTTCTCACCTATAAAGCAATGAAAGATTCACAATTATTTAATCAGGAATACTATTACAGAACCTTTAAAAGATTCCGACTCTTTTTGGCTAACTTTAGTTTTTCCAAACGTTCATCCTAAAATTTTACATCATGAAAAATAAAAATACAAGCCGCAGGGATTTTATAAAGACCAGCGGCAAAGCCGGCATTTCCATTGGTTTAGCTGCAACAGTTTTACCATCACTCGCCAATCATTTTACTGCTGCCACTGCATCAGGAATTCCATATACGCAGCAACCATTGTTATATGCTTATAAAGATCTGGAAGCGGCAATTGATGCTATGACGATGGAGATTCATTACAGCAAACATGCTGCAGCTTATGCAAAAAATTTAAACGACGCTGTTGTTGCAGAAAAAATAGACACAAAAGCAATTTCGCTGGAAGACTTGATGGCAAAGGTTTCTAAATACTCTCCTAAAGTGAGGAACAATGGCGGCGGGCATTATAATCATGAATTATTCTGGCAAAGTATGAGTCCGAAATCTTCTGCAAAACCTGATGGAAAACTATTATCATCCATTGAGAAAGACTTTGGTTCTTTCGATGCATTTAAAACACAATTTACTGATGCAGGAAAAAATAGATTCGGAAGCGGATGGGCATGGTTAGTGATCAACAATGATAAAAAATTGATTATCGGTTCTACTCCTAATCAGGATAATCCATTGATGGATGTAAGCGATCTGAAAGGAACACCGTTGCTTGGATTGGATGTTTGGGAACATGCTTATTATTTACGTTACCAAAATAAACGGCCCGATTATATCAATGCCTGGTGGAATGTAGTGAACTGGGAAGTAGTTCAAAAAAGATTTGATGCAGCCAGTTAGAGGTTTAAAAAGTTCAAGAAGTTGAAAAGTTTTAAGAAGTTTTGTAGTAGGGTTGGGTCAAGTTGCATAAAGAACAAAACGTACAAGTGTGCGACGCAACGATGATGACATGAAAAACTAAAGTTCGTTTCAAATAAATATTCATAACAGCACAAAGCATCTTAGTTTTGTGCTGTTATTTTTTAAATAAAAAGTATGAAAGCAACAGCAAAATGGGTGAGCGACCTTGCATTTGATGCAGTAAGCGATAATGATCACAGCATACGGTTGGATACAACCATTGCAAACGGAAGCATCAACAGCGGAATGAGTCCGAAACAATTATTATTAGCATCATTATGCGGTTGCAGCGGAATGGATGTGGTAGATATTTTAACGAAAATGCGCATTCCGTTTTCTACAATTGAAATTGAAGCAGAAGCGGAGCAAACAGAAACACAACCTAAAGTCTTTAAAGACATTTCTATGATCTACAAAGCAGATGTGAAACCTGCAGATATCGATAAATTAAACCGCGCTGTTGAATTATCTCATGAAAAATACTGCGGTGTTTCTGCCATGCTGAAAAAGCATTGCGACATTACATACACTGTTGAGTTGATATAAGTTCTACATTTGATTCTCAAAATTTTTTCTTGCAAAAAGCACAACAAAATTTTCGGTTGCAGGCATGGATCACCACCTTAAGTGTGGTTCTATTTGTTGCGAAGATCATTGCATATTATCTCACTCATTCTTTATCCATTTTAACCGATGCATTGGAAAGTATCGTTAATGTATTGGCAGGATTTATTGGATTATTTTCTTTGTATGTTGCTGCAAAGCCAAGAGACGCCGATCATCCATACGGTCATGGTAAAGCCGAATTTGTTTCTGCCGCAGCCGAGGGCGCATTGATCGTAGCTGCCGGTTTTTTTGTGATCTATGAAACCGTTCAAAACATCATCACTAAAAATCCTATTGAAAAAATAGATACAGGACTGATCCTTGTTGCAATAACCGGCGCTGTAAATTATGTGGCAGGTTCGTTTTGCATTAAGCTGGGAAAGAAAAATAACTCTCTGGCATTGCAGGCAAGCGGTAAACATTTGCATATTGATACCTATTCAACCATTGGTGTAATTGCAGGGTTGCTTGTGATATATTTTACGCATTTATATTGGTTAGATAAATTAATTGCAGGTTTATTAAGCATCATCATTATTTACAATGGTTATAAGATCCTTAGGTCTTCTTTGGCTGGCATCATGGATGAGGCTGATATGGATCTCATTAAACAATTTGTTGCAGTGCTGAATATGAATCGCAGAGAAAATTGGATCGATATTCATAATCTCCGCGTAATAAAATATGGAAGCACTTTGCATATCGATTGTCACTTGACAGTACCGTGGTTCATGAATATTCATGAAGCACATGATGAAGTAGAAGCATTGGGAAAGATCATCAGCAAAACATTCGGAGATGCTATTGAATTCTTTGTGCATACCGATGGCTGCCTGCCATTCAGTTGTAATATCTGTACAAAAACCGATTGTGAAAAAAGGCAGCATCCTTTCACGCATCAGGTAGACTGGTCCTTTAAAAATATAATCGCCAATAAAAAACACAATTCTGAAACAGTGAATAATTAATGCTGAATAAAATAATTGGCAGAAACAATTTTATCTTCGTTCATCAATAAAAATACCATCATGCAAGTTTGGAAAGATTATCAGGAAAAAAATAAAGAAAGATTTTTAAATGAATTATTGGAATTACTCCGCATTCCGAGTGTAAGTGCCAGAAGCGAACACAAAGATGATATGATTCGCTGCGCTGAATCCGTTAAACAACATTTTCTCGCTGCGGGTGCAGATAGTGTAACTGTTTATCCAACAGAAGGGCATCCTGTTGTGTTTGGCGAAAAAATAATTGATGCGAATAAGCCAACAGTTTTAGTATACGGACATTATGATGTGCAACCCGCCGATCCGCTGGAACTCTGGCACAGCGGACCTTTCGAGCCGGTGATCAAAGATGGAAAAATATATGCAAGAGGTTCGGCAGATGATAAAGGCCAGTTCTTCATGCATGTAAAAGCTTTAGAAACTTTAGTAAAAACAAATACGCTTTCAACAAACATTAAATTTATTATTGAAGGAGAAGAAGAAATTGGAAGTCCTAACCTTGCAAAGTTTGTAAAAGCAAATAAAGAATTATTAAAAGCAGATGTTATTTTAATCAGTGACACTTCCATGTTAAGTATGGAAAATCCTTCTATTGATGTTGGTGTTCGCGGATTAAGTTATATTGAAGTAGAAGTTACCGGTGCCAATCGCGATCTGCACAGTGGTGTTTACGGCGGTGCTGTTGCAAACCCGATTACTATTTTAGCACAGATGATCGCTTCTTGTCACGATGAAAATAATCACATCACCATTCCCGGATTTTATGATGATGTTGTAAATGCAAGTGCAGAAGAAAGAGCAAAAATGGCAAAAGCGCCATTCAATGAAGATGAATACAAAAAAGATCTGGGTGTTGCAGAATTGTGGGGCGAAAAAGGTTTTACTACAAACGAAAGAACCGGCATTCGTCCAACGATCGAAGTTAACGGTATCTGGGGCGGTTATACAGGTGAAGGTGCTAAAACAGTTTTGCCCGGAAAAGCATTTGCAAAAATTTCAGCAAGATTGGTTCCCAATCAATCATCTTCTAACATCACAGAAAAATTATTGAATTATTTTACAAGCATTGCTCCAAAAGGTGTGACCGTAAAAGCTTCGGAACACCATGGCGGCGAGCCTTACATGACACCAATTGATTCGAACGAATATCGAGCAGCCGCAAAAGCAGTGGCAGCAACATTTGGCAAAGAACCTATTCCTGTTCGCGGTGGCGGAAGCATTCCTATCTGTGCTTTGTTTGAAAAAGAATTGGGAATAAAAATTGTTTTCATGGGCTTTGGTTTGGACAGCGATAACCTGCATTCACCCAATGAAAAATTCGATCTCGTTAATTTTTATAAAGGCATCGAAACCATTCCTTATTTCCATCAGTTCTATGCAGAAATGAAGAAATAAAAAACTACTATTTAAAAACTAAAAGCCGGCAATTAAAATAATTGTCGGTTTTTTTTGTTACCAACTGCAAATCATTAATCATCGTCTGTTGTGTCACTCACTTGTACGTCCTGTACTTCATTAAACATTTTTTTCTGAACCACAAAGTCACGAAGACACGAAGTTACACTAAGGGTTTTCTTTGTGGTTCTTAGTGCCTTTGTGTCTTCGTGGTTTAAATATCGATTCGCATAAATCAGTGTTATATCATTTCATTACTTTTGAAACATGAGCGAAGCGAAAGAAAAATTGCGAATTGATAAATATCTCTGGGCTATTCGTTTATTTAAAACAAGAAGTCAGGCAGGTGATGCATGCAGCAAAGGCAAAGTAAAATTAAATGGCGAAAATATCAAAGCTTCAAAAATTGTAAATATCGGCGATGAATATGAAGTAAAGACCGAACACAAAAAATGGGTGGTAAAAGTTACAGGTTTATTGGAAAAACGTGTTCAATTTGTTGAAGCAATAAAATTTTATACTGACATCACTCCTCCTGAAGAGCTTGACAGGATCGCATTTCAGGCTGCAACATTCAATACCGGCAAACGCCAAAGTAAAATTGGAAGACCCACTAAAAAAGAAAGGCGAGATATTGATGGGTTTATGGAAATTTAATTATTTGATCAACGCATCATACAACAACTCCACAGGATGCAATGCTTTTGTGTGCGTGCCATCTTTGATTTGGTGACGGCATGAAGTTCCTGATGCTACCACAATTTTATCTTTTGCTTCTCTTACAGCAGGAAATAAAACCAACTCTCCTACCTGCTGCGAAACATCATAATGCTCTTTTTCATACCCGAATGCGCCGGCCATTCCGCAACAGCCGGATGGAATTAATTGCGAAGTATAATTTTCAGGTATTTCAACAAATGAACTGATAAATTTTTGTGATGACAATGCTTTTTGGTAACAATGCCCGTGTATTAAAATTTCTTTCTTCTCTTTTGTAAATAAATTTTTATCGATCAATCCTGCAGCAAATTGATCGGCAATAAATTCTTCAACGGTAAAACAATGCTTTGCTAAATCATTTGCTTTCGCCATATTTTCTTCGCTCGCCAAATCGATATACTCATCTCTGAAAGTCAATATACCTGAGGGTTCTACGCCAATCAAAGGTGTTTTTTCTGAAATCAATCCTGATAACAATTGAATATTTTTATTGGCAATCGCCGCAGCTTTTTTTACCAACCCTTTTGATAAATAAGTTCTTCCGCTTTCGATATGTTCAGGAATAATTACCTGATAACCCAAAGCTTCTAATAATAAAATTGTTTTCTTGCCTATCTCAACATCATTGTAGTTGGTGAACTCATCGCAAAACAAGTAGACGGTTGACGATTGACGGTTGATGGTTGACGATTGACGATTATTAAACCAATGAAGCAAAGTTTCGTTCGCTAATTTCGGCATTGTTCTGTCGGGATGAAAACCAACTAAATTGTTAGCCATTTTTCTCAGCGCATCAACACCATAAAACCAATTGAATGCCCATGGTGCCAATGAAACCAATTTCATCTGTTTGCTGAAATTGGCGATCAGATTGGCTCTGAAAGGAACACCATGTTTATCATAATACTGTTGCAAAAATTCTGCTTTCATCTTTGCGACATCAACACCGGAAGGACATTCAGTCTTACAACCTTTGCAACTCAAACAGAGATCCATGATCTCTTTAATCTCCTGATGATCAAATGGATATTCATCCAATTCATCACTCAAAAATTGGCGCAGCATATTTGCTCTTGCACGAGTGGTATCTTTTTCCAAACGCGTTGCCATATAACTCGGACACATCACACCTCCTGACACATGTGTCTTTCTGCAATCACCCGAACCGGAACATTTTTCAGCGAGTTTTAATATTCCGTCATTCTCTGAAAAATTAAAAGTTGTTTTTATTTTTCTTTCATGTGGTTTTTGTTGTACACGCAAATGCGTATCCATAGCAGGCGTTGCAGTGATCTTTCCGGCATTGAAAATATTATTGGGATCGAAAATATTTTTTACCTGCTTGAACAATTTATAGGTTTCATTACCCACCACAGTTGAAATATATTCACCACGCAGTCTGCCGTCGCCATGTTCACCCGACAAAGAGCCTTTGTATTTTTTTACCAATTCAACAGTATCAGCTAAAATATTCCGAAATGTTTTTAATCCGTCTTCCGATTTCAGATCGATCATCGGTTCAACATGTAATTCACCTGCTGCAGCATGGGCATAATAAGATGCATTTACTTTATGTTTTGCTAAAATTTTTTGTAGATCGGCAATATAATCAGGCAATTCATCAGTACTGACTGCACAATCCTCAATTAAATTGACCGGTTGTTTATTGCCTTTTAGATTGCGCAATAATCCCAACCCTGCTTTACGAACTTCCCATGCAAATTTTGTCTGTTCATTATACAGAACAGGATATGCATAACCTAAATTATTTTCTTTAAGTGATGCAATTAACTGTTCTGCTTTTTGTTTTACAACCGCTGCATCATCATCCATAAATTCAACCATTAAAATGGCAGCAGGATCACCTTCAATAAAAAATCTGTTCTTACTGTATTCTGGATGATGGATGGTGAAATCCATGATGTATTTATCTACCAACTCACCTGCCATCGGCCGATGTTTCATCGCAACAATATTTGCTTTTAATGATTCGATGATACTGTTGCAATGAATACAAACCACTGCAATTTCTTTTGGCGGCAGATCGATCAATCCGATCTTTATTTCTGTAACAAATGCCAATGTTCCTTCTGATCCTGCCAATAATTTACAGAGATTGAATGATCTTCCATTCGCATCATAAGGCTGCATTTTCAACAGGCTGTCTAATGCATAGCCACTGTTTCTGCGGCTTACAGAAGGTTTGGGGAAATTATCTTCGATCAGTGCTTGATTTCTTTCATCACTCAATAACTTATTCAATTCATCATAAATCTTTTCTTTGAATGAATTGGAATGATGAGTATTTCGAATATCTTCTGCTTTAAAAACAACTTCCGATCCATCGCTCAACAATGCATTAACTTCCAAAATATGATCACGGACAGAGCCCCAAACAATACTATGCAATCCGCAGGAATTATTTCCCAACATGCCACCGATCATGGCTCTGTTGGCTGTTGATGTTTCAGGACCAAACATCAACCCAAATGGTTGCAAATAATTATTCAGGTCATCTCTGATCACACCGGGTTGTACACGAACCCATTTTTCTTTGGTGTTTACTTCAAGGATTTGTGTGAAAAATTTAGAAATATCTACAATGATGCCATTGCTCACAACTTGTCCGGCCAAAGAAGTTCCGGCTGCCCTTGGAACCAATGTTACTTTATGTTCCAAAGCAAAGGTGATCAGTTTTTTTATGTCTAATATATTTTTAGGGATTGCAACTGCTAAAGGTTTTTCCTGATAGACCGATGCATCTGTTGAGTAAGCTCTTAATTGTGCCTGATGTATGGCTGAATCATCAAAAAAAAATAGTCCTTCAATAATTTCGTTTAACTGCGCTAAATAAGTTTTCATAAAATCAATCATTAACACTGCACAAAATTAACTGCTTTATTTTGAGTTGAAAATATTAAGTGCGCCAGGAGATTGCTTTTTATTCTTCATATTTGCAGTATGAACATTGATATTATTACGGTTGTTCCCGAATTATTGGAAGGTCCTTTCTCCCACAGCATCATGAAACGAGCACAGGAAAAGGGTTTGCTCACTGTTCAATTACATAATCTTAGGAAATGGGCGATCAACAAACATGGTCAGGTGGACGACTATCAATATGGCTCCGGTGCCGGAATGGTGATGATGTGTGAGCCTTTGTTTAACGCGATTCAAGAATTACAACAAGATAAAAAATTCGATGAAATTATTTTTATGACACCCGATGGTGATCTCTTTAATCAAAGAGCGGCCAATCAATTATCGATGAAAGAAAATATTTTAATTATTTGCGGGCATTATAAAGGAATTGATCAACGTATCCGTGATGCATATGTTACCAAAGAAATTTCAATCGGAGATTATGTATTGAGTGGCGGCGAATTGGCTGCTGCAGTTGTTGTTGACGCGATCGGAAGATTGATCCCGGGTGTGTTGAATGATGAGACTTCTGCTTTGTTCGATTCTTTTCAGGATAATTTATTGGCACCACCTGTTTATACGCGTCCTGCTGATTTTAAAGGAATGAAAGTGCCTGAAATTTTGTTACAGGGCGATCCTAAAAAAGTAGAAGAATGGCGTTACGAACAGGCATTGTTGCATACAAAAGAAAGAAGGCCTGATCTTTTAAAAGGTGATGAATAAATTATTTTAATTGTGTACTACAATTTTATTTGAACCAAGATCGGTGTTCCAGTATAAACAGTTTTGATCACCAATAGATGATTCTCTCCGAGTAAAAAAAGATTCCCCTCACTATTATCAATGTCAAACGCTTTACCATTCAGTGTTACAGTAGTTGGCTTTTTTTCAAACGGAATAATCAGATCAAATTCTTGTTGCGCTGATTTATTTATATAATTACCGTTATTGCTGATGATGATGGAAATTTCATCATTCACCAATCCGGATGAATTGAAATTCGTTAACGCAAATTGTTTTTGTGCGATGGCATTTTTTGATTCGCCATCATCTTCATACAATTCATAAGATGATTTATTTTTTGAAGGAACAAAGAACACCATCATTTTACTGTTCACTATTTCTTTGGTATTTCCTTCGCCCTGATACATCGGCACAAAACTTCCTTCTTTAATAAAGTATGGCATTTTGAATAAGTTCACCTCATAATCGATCCATTGACCGCCATTGAAGAATTTATTGTCTGCTGGGTCATACCATTTTTCTTTTGGCAAATAAATTTTTCTCACAACAGCATTCTTCTGTAATACAGGTGCTACCAATATTTCATCGCCCCACATAAATTCATCTTCGGTTTTTGCTGCGCTAGAATCATTTGCAAATTGATAATACAATGGCCTTACCAATGGTTCTCCGTATTTCGCCTGACGATAACTTAATGTATAATTATAAGGCAACATCTGGTATCTGCGTTTGATAGTTTGTTTGGCTGCTTGTTTGTATGGTTCATCCATTAGTGCGGGTTCACTTGGAAAACTGAATGCTTTGGGATCTATTTCATACAAAGCTGTTCCATGCGGACGAAAGATGGGTGTGAAACTTGCAAATTGCAACCAACGTACATATAATTCCTTATCGCCTTCACCACCGGCAAAACCACCGGCATCAGCATGTGTGTAAGGAATTCCGCTCATGCTCATTCCCAACATCACAGGTAATTGTGCACGAAAACCGCTCCAGCTACGGCTTACGTCCCCGCTCCATGGGAAAATACTGTAACGCTGACTTCCTGAAAATCCGGAACGATTCAAATGAAACAATCTTGCATTGGGATAATCTTTTGCATATTGTTCATACAAATTTTTATTCCAGTAATGCCCGTAAATATTATGTACTTCATCTGCTTTTAATGATCGTTGTACTCCTTCATCTTTTAAATTATGCATCATTGCAGCCGGATGTTTTTCGGGTTCACCGAGATCTGTCCACCAACCTGCAACTCCATTTGCAATTTGCTTTTTATAATGATCGTTCCATATCCATTGCTGTGCATCTTTTCTGAAAATATCCAACAAGCCGCCTAATCCAAAATAAAAATCAGGAATAATAAAAGGTTTGCCAATACTATCTGTTGCTAAATATTTTTGAGAAGCACTGAACATTTTAGTATTCTCTAAAAAGAAAGGCTCTGTGATTAGTATGGTGTTGATATTTTGTTTTTTAAAATCAGCGATCATCTCTTGCGGGTTTGGCCATTTAGTATGATTGACCCAATCCAGATTACCCAGTGTTCCCTTGATGCTGTCGCCAAACCAAAACAGATCGAAGATAATGGCGTCAAAAGGGATTTTTTCTGCTTTCATTTTTGCAGCGATCTCTTTTACCTGTGCTTCACTGCTATAACCGAAGCGGCTCATAAAATTCCCCAAAGCCCAACGCGGTGGCAAAGGTTGTGTGCCTGTTAATTTTTGATAAGAAGTGAGTATCTCTTTATAATCTTTTCCGAGAATAACAAAAAAATTGAGTTCCCCACTTGTAAAACCTGCTTCAAAAATATTGCGTGATGTTTTCCCGATATCGGCATATCCTTTTGATGGGTTATCAAAAAATAACCCATAACCGTTTGAGGAAGTAAAGAAAGGAACAGAGAAGTTCAAATTATCAGCACCCTCACCATATCCATACCAGGGATTATTATACAAATTTAATCTGTATCCTCTGCGATTCAATGGCATTGCACGTTCACCGCCGCCAAATATTTTTTCATCTTTATTCAATAAAAAAGAAAATCCACGATATTCATTGGCTTGGTTAGTGCTGATCAATCGCAGATTACCAACTACAATCGTATCTCCTTTGATTTTTATAGCATTTGAAATAACTGAAGAAGGTTTTAGCACAACGGCATCTGTATAATTTTCATTGTTTGTATAATCCTTTGGCTGAAAACTGAGTTTAAAAATATTAGGGGCATATTGTAGATAAGTAAGTGTTCCTCCCTGATAAGTGATTTTATTTTTTACATTCGTTTGCGCATTTGCGATCAGCACAAAGAAAACAAACACGAAAGCAAGCTTTTGTTTCATATCATTACATTATCAAACAAAGTTAGCATAACAATAAAATCATCTTGAAATAAAAATAAATGGCAACTTCATTCAAAATAGAAGGCAATTTGGTAGATGTTTGGAAAAAAGAAATTTATCCTGCGGAGATACGCGTTGAAAACGGGAAAATAAAATCCATCACTCCCATTCAACATCTAACATCCAACATTCAACATTATATTCTTCCGGGTTTTGTGGATAGTCATGTGCATGTTGAAAGCAGCATGCTGGTTCCAAGTGAATTTGCAAGATTGGCGGTGGTGCACGGCAGCGTAGGCAGTGTGAATGATCCGCACGAAATTGCCAATGTATGCGGATTGGAGGGTGTTGAGTTCATGATCGAAAACGGTAAAAATGTAAACTTCAAATTTAATTTCGGTGCTCCGAGTTGTGTGCCTGCAACAATATTTGAAACAGCAGGTGCCGCATTGAACAGTGATGCCGCAAAAAAATTATTGGAAAAAGATGAGATTAAATACCTAAGTGAGATGATGAATTTTCCTGGCGTTTTGTTTAAGGATGATGAGGTGATGAAGAAAATAAAATATGCGCATCAATTAAATAAACCTGTTGATGGTCATGCACCCGGATTGCGGGGAGATGATGCTAAAAAATATATCGAAGCAGGAATTTCTACCGATCACGAATGTTTCACTGAAGCTGAAGCATTGGATAAATTAAAATACGGGATGAAGATTTTAATTCGTGAAGGAAGTGCAGCAAAAAATTTTGATGCATTAATTGATTTGATGCATGAACATTATGAGAATATGATGTTTTGCAGTGATGATAAGCATCCCGATAGTTTGGCAGTCGGTCATATCAATCAACTCTGCGCAAGAGCTGTTGTAAAAGGCATTGATATTTTTAAAATATTACAAGCAGCTTGTATCAATCCTGTATTGCATTACAAATTAGATATTGGTTTGTTGAGAGGGGGTGATGATGCAGATTTTATCGTTGCAGAAGATTTAATCAATTTCAAAATCAAACAAACATATATTAATGGAGAACTGGTTGCTGAAAATGGCAAAACATTTATTGAATCTGTACCGGTAACAGCTATTAATAATTTTCATTGTGATGAGATCAAAAAAGAACAAATACAATTCTCTTTACAACGCTGGGGGCATCATGAACAGGAAAATATTGAACAAGTGCATGTTATTGAAGCGTTGGAAGGTCAACTCATCACCAATAAATTAATTTATCCTATCACAGATTTCAATGTAGAAGATGGATGTATTTTTTCCAATACAGAAAAGGATCTTTTAAAAATGGTTGTAGTGAACCGTTATTTCAATGCGCCGATTGCAAAAACATTCATTAAAAATTTTGGGTTACAGCAGGGTGCCATTGCATCGTCTGTTGCGCACGACAGCCATAATATTGTTGCCGTTGGTGTGGATGATCTGAGTTTGAAAAGAGCCATTAACTTAGTGATTCAACAAAAAGGCGGCGTTAGTGCAGTCAGCATCAACAACGAAAAAGTATTGGGTTTACCCGTTGCAGGATTGATGAGTGCTGATGATGGTTATAAAGTGGCAGCTGCATACACTGCGATTGATAATATGGTGAAGCAGGAGCTAAAAAGCACACTGGCAGCACCTTTCATGACATTAAGCTTTATGGCATTATTAGTGATTCCCCATTTGAAATTGAGTGATATGGGATTATTTGATGGTGATAGTTTTTCTTTTGTATAAAAAATAAATGGAAAATAAATGATCATTAAAGGCAAAACAATTGATGAACAAACACGTTGCGTACATTATAACAGTTCATTGGATATTATTGCCATTAAGATGAAATGCTGTAAAGAATATTATCCTTGCATTCATTGTCACGAAGAAGCGGGGCATACACCAGAAGTCTGGAGTAAAAAAGAATTTGATACCAAAGCCATTTTATGCGGCAATTGTCACAATGAACTAACGATCTCACAGTATTTAGAAAGTAATTATCAATGCCCGTTTTGCAAAGCTGCTTTTAATCCGGGTTGCAAAAATCACGATCATTTTTATTTTGAAACCTGATCTTATTTTACAGCTTTCGCACTCATGATATAAGCAGCGACACTATCAGTTCCCTTAGGTGTTTTATATTTTGCTTTAAAACTGAAATCATCATTTGGAGCGATTGAATTTTCAAATAATTCCTCATGATTAGCAACCTGCACCCCATTTTTAAAATATAATAATTTAACACGTACCTCATTATATGCTACTACAGTGGCGGTGTTTTTGATCACACCTTTGTACACTGTTTTACCAAAAAAATTACGATGCTCATCACCGCTTAATTGCAGAAATTGTTTCGGATTGCTTCTTTCTTTTTCTGCAAGCGTAATTTTTGTTTCCTGATAAGAATGATCGTCAAATTTCTTGTCTTTGTTTTGGCAGGAAAATAAACCTGATGCAAGTATTAAAAAAAGAATAACGGATTTCATACTATTATTTTGAAGAATAAAAATAAAGAAGCTGTTTGAGTTGTGGTATTATTTTTTGTTAATGAACTGCATTACTACTATCATGCTTTTGTTGTGTCACTCACTTGTACATTCGGAACATATCTGAACATTAAAACCGCAGAGGCACAAAGCCGCAAAGAAAAAAACTTTGCGCCTCTCTGTCTCCGCGGTAAAAAAAGCCCGCTCATAATTCAGAAAGCACAAGTGTGCGACGCAAGGAACGACGCCATAAAAACAACAGTTGGCAACAAAAATATTCTTCAAAGAGAAAGCGACTGTGCAACAATTTGTATTTTTGAATGCAATTTCAGGATTTGTATTACTTTTCGGGCGAAATCAATCAATTCAAAACCCTTACAATGATCGTTAATTTAAGTGACCAGCACAGTTTAGTCAGTAATTGGATTGCAGAAATCAGAGATGTGAATATTCAGAATGACCGTTTGCGTTTTCGCCGCAACTTAGAACGTATCGGCGAAGTAGCAGCTTATGAAATCAGTAAAGAGTTAGCATGGACGGAAGTGGAAACTCAAACACCATTGGGCATCCATAACAGTAAAGTGTTGGAACAGCAACCTGTATTGGCAACTATTTTACGTGCAGGTTTACCATTACATGCCGGTATGCTGAATTATTTTGATAAAGCAGATAATGCATTTATCTCTGCTTACCGCAAACATCATCACGACGGAAGTTTTGAGATCAGTTTAGAATATATGAGTTGCCCTTCATTAAATAACAGAGTTGTCATCATTAGTGATCCGATGCTGGCAACTGGAGCTTCGGTCGTAAAAACGATTCAATACATGAAAGAAGAAAATGCACCCACCACTTTTCATGTAGTTGTTGCCATTGCTTGCACGGTAGGAATTGAATATGTAATGAGAGAATGCGGAAAAAATATTAAGATCTGGTGCGGTGATATTGATGATGAATTAACCGCCAAAGGATATATTGTTCCGGGCTTGGGCGATGCAGGAGATCTGGCATTCGGCAGCAAAATGCAGGCATAACAAGGATATTATTTGTTAAAAAGTATTTTATTCATTTCTTCTTACAGCATTTCATTTATTTTAGGAGTCTTAATCTCTGTGATGCGAAGAATTGCACTGTTTTATTTTTTTCTTTTATTGTTGGGAAAAGCCTCAGCACAGGATCCGCATTTTTCGCAATTCTTTTCTTCGCCACTCACATTGAACCCTGCATTTACAGGAAAATTTGACGGCAATTTTCGTGTTGCAGGTGATTACCGCAATCAATGGCCCACCATCAACAATGCTTTTACTACTGCAACCGCTTCTGTTGATTTTCATATCATGAAAGATCGCATTCCTTCTAACGATGCATGGGGTTTGGGTTTTATGGCTTATAATGATAACAGTGCTGCAGGTGCGGTTAACTTTAATTATGCCACCATTTCAACAGCGTATCATAAAGGCTTGGATGAAGAAGGTTATCATCAATTAAGTGCAGGTTTTCAGATTACTTATGCGAATATGCTGATCAATACTGCAGATCTTAAATTTGAAGACCAATTAACCACAAATGGTTTTACCGGTGTTACCAATGAGATATTCAATAACGCCACTTTAAAATCAAATTATGTTGACTTCAATGCAGGTGTTTTATACAATGGCAGTACTACCGACAGAAATAATTTTTATTTTGGTTTGAGCTTGTATCATATCACAAGACCCAAGCAACAATTTACAGGTGGTTATTTTGCATTACCATCACGAGCAACCATACATGCCGGAACTTATTTTCCCATTGGCGAAAACAGTACTTTGCATTTAAGCGGGTTGCAAAGTTTTCAGGGAGGATCTTCCGAAACCGTTTTGGGTGGTGCTTTTCAGTTTGTTGCAAATAATGGTGTTGACCAACCTGCGAGTGTTTATGTAGGAAGTTGGGTTCGTTTAAATGATGCCATCATTCCTTATGTAGGATTGGAATTTTCAGGTATGCGATTGGGTGCCACTTATGATATCAATACTTCTTCTTTAAAAACTGCAACACAGGGTCAAGGTGGTTTTGAGATCTCACTCATTTATGTTTATAAACCTTCCTCTGAAAGAGTTTTAAATTGCCCCAAGTTTTAGTAACTGTTTTATGAAAAAATTAAGCATCTTTTTTCTGTCAGCCATAATTTTATCCTGTAACAATCAGGAATCAGTTGAAAAAGAAATAACCATTGTTAATAATGATACTATTCCGCAAATCAGGACAGTCGTGAGTTCCAGGCCTGTTGCAGATTTTACACAAAATGCAGGCGATGCATTGAATACTAATTGGGTATTCTCTGTTAAAATTTTTGAAACAGAAAAAACTTTCCGTTTCGTGATGAAAATAAAATTTGAAGAATTAACCGCAGCAGATACTTTGATATTGCCAGATCTTCACATCCGGCCTGTTGTTGAATTGCAACCCGGCAAAGAAAAATTCAGTTGTATTGTCGGTTTTAAAGACAGGGAACAAAAATTCCGTGAGTATAAAAAAGTGAGCGTGGAAAATAATCAATTAAAAATAACAACACTCAAGAGATATGGGGTTTATACAAAAAAGGTTCAATAAAACAATCATCTTTTTTGTTCGAAGAAACCTACCTGTCTCAAAAATGCCACTTGATCGAAATAAGAAACTGATTCAACTATTTTACCTTCCTTTATTTCAAACCTTGTACTGTTTTTCAGTTTGTAACGTTTGCCATGCATGTATTTTGAAGCATCGTCTTCTGTATGAACCATCGTTCCTTCAGAAGTATATTCAACAATAGCCGTATTGACGGTGAACACAATATGCGTGATCGTATATTTCAGATCAGGTGATGAAATGAAATATCTTGAATACACTTCTCTTACGCCAGCCTGTCCAATTTTATTCCCTTCCCAATTGGGTGATTGAAGTTTTGCAGTATCAGCATACAATTCGGATAATGCCAATGTATCGTGTTGATTTAATAATGAAAAATGCTGTTCAATTATTTTTTGAAGTGATTGGTTTTTGTTTTGACTGAATCCAACAGTCAATAACAACACAAAACTGATGACAAAAACGATTTTAAATTTCATATTACTTATTTATGATTTAACTAACTTTTCTTTCCGCTCACATACGGATTTCCTTTCATGATAAAACGATAAGGAAGCAATGCATCTTCTTCCGCATAGATCACTCCTATCCTCGGTGTGGCAAGAATCATATTCCTTTTTACTGCAAAACCATCATCAGCAATAAACAATTCATCTTTCAACAGACTCATTCCTGTGTGATTCGTTGTAATGCCTAAAGCTTTAGAAACATTGCCCGGACCTTTTGTTATCGAATGATCGAGTTTATTTTTTTTAGTCCGCAATAACATGGTTTCCATTCCAACAAGCGGCTCAATAGCACGAATCAAAACAGCATGTGGAATTTCGGCAGTATTGGTGACCACATTAAACAAGTGATGCATACCGTAACACAAATAAACATAAGCGCTGCCGCCGTTAGCAAACATTATTTCTGTTCGCCGTGTTCTTCTGTTGCCGAATGCATGAGACGCCTTATCAACAGCGCCATTGTATGCTTCTGTTTCCACGATCCTTCCTGCTGTAACAATACCATCAAATCTTGTCACCAAAAGCTTTCCCAGCAAGTCTTTTGCGATGGTCATCACATTTTTTCTTGTATAAAATTCAATAGGCAATTGCTGCCAATTTTGTTTAACGTTTCTTTGCATGTTGAATTCCGTTATGAAACAACTATTTTCGTGTTCCTAAATATAAAAACCTTTGCTTAAAGAAATCATTATAGCTATACAATCCTATTTTCAGGCTCATGAATTTATAAAAAAACATAAGCTTTGGAAATGGATATTGATACCCGGCATTCTCTACAGTATTCTTTTCATGATCTGTATGTATTATTTCGGTCATACTGCCAATAATTTTATTGAATGGCTGAGTTTAAAAACAGGTTTAAAAAAATGGTTGGACAGCATCGACAGCGGTTGGCTCGGATTCTTCTTCACATTAGGCAGTTTGATGTTGTGGATGGTGATGATGCTGTTTTATTTTTCTTTGTTCAAATATTTATTTTTGATCGTCGGCTCTCCTGTGTTTGCTTATCTGAGCGAAAAAACAGAAGCCATCATTGAAGGAAAAGATTTCCCTTTCAGTTTTATACAATTGTCTAAAGATATTATACGCGGCATCAGCATTGCCGGCAGAAACAGTTTATGGCAAACAGTTTATTGCATCGCCATTTTATTTGCATCAGCGATTCCTGTAGCAGGAATGGTCACTCCTATATTAGCATTATTGATTGAATGCTATTATTACGGTTTCTCTATGCTCGATTACAGTATGGAGCGTCATAATAAATCTGCCGCAGAAAGTATCGTCTACATCACGCATCACAAAGGATTGGCGATTGGTAACGGAATGGTTTTTTATACCATGCATTGGCTGCCTTTTGTAGGGTGGGTGCTGGCGCCGGCATATGCAGTTGTTGCTGCCACGTTAAGTATTCATTCTTTAAAAGAAAGTTCCCCGTCAAATTGATTATTTTAGTGCAATGAGTGCAGGTAAAGTTTATTTGATACCAACCGTATTGCATGAAGATGCATTGGAAACTATTCCCACTTATATTCTCGATGCTGTAAAAGATTGCCAGATTTTTTTTACGGAGAATGAAAAGACTGCAAGGCGTTTTTTAAAAAAATTATGGAAAGAAATGGTGATAGATGATTATCAATGGTTCACTATTCACAAAGCGGAGCAGGAAGTAAAACAACAATTCATTCAAATATTAAAGCAAGGAAAAAATATCGGTATCATCAGCGAGGCCGGTTGTCCGGGTGTTGCTGATCCCGGACAAATATTAGTGGATGCAGCGCAACAAATCAAAGCAACCGTGAAACCTTTAGTGGGGCCAAGTTCTATTCTCTTGTCATTAATGGCGAGCGGCATGAACGGACAATGTTTTCAATTCGTTGGTTATTTGCCGATCGATAATCTGGAAAGAAAAAATACCATCAAACAATTGGAGGCAGATTCGCATAAAAGAAACTGCACACAAATATTCATTGAAACACCTTATCGAAATAATCCGCTCATCAAAGAATTACTGCAATCTTGCAGGGAAGAAACCAAACTCTGTATTGCTGTTGATATTACTGCATCTTCAGAAACCATCATCACAAAAACAATAAAAGAGTGGAAACAATCTGTTCCCGATATTCATAAAAGATTGGCCATTTTTTTACTCCACGCAGGTTAACAATCCGTTTTGCTTTCAAACTACTATCTTCGCCGCCATTATGAAAAAAATTGAGGCACATAGAAAGTTGCTCGGTGTAACAAAAGACGCTGCATTAAGTGAACTGAAATCTGTTTATAGAAACATGATGAAAGAATGGCATCCCGATAAATTTCAGGATGATCATGAAGCCAAAACTATTGCCGAAACAAAAAGTAAAACAATCATTGAAGCATATCATCTTTTGGTAAGCATTGCCCCCGAAACCATTGCCGCAACTGCAGAGCAATACAACCAAACTATCAATCAGGCAGGTATTGAAGATTTCGAATACAAAAACGAAAAATTAACTATCGATTTTTCTGATAGTTGCAGTTATGAATATTTCGGTGTCCCAAAAGCAACTTATATAAAATTTGTAAATGCTCCTTCACAAGCAAGATTTGCACGCAGGCATATCTGTAATTCTTTTGTGTACAGAAGTGTAAATAAATTGGTGGCTGCCTAAAAAGTCCCACAAAGAAATTAAGTACAAGTGTGCGACGCAAGAAAAGTTTCATCAAAGAATCAACTGCCGGCTAAATAATAAATTATGGTATCAGCACTTTTTTACGCTGACTTGTATGTGCACTGAAATAACCCAAGCAACCACCGCTGATATTACTTGTTGGGTTTGCAGGTGTGGTGGCATTTTGTTGCAGATCGGCCAATGAAGTAAAATAAGTGTAGATATTTTTATCAATACACCGCATTTCTACTTTTACAGTATCACCTGTTTTAATAGTGCTGTCAGATTGTATCAAAGGTCTTGTGCTGATGCCTCCATCATTGAAGCGATCGTCCCAAATAAAAATCTTCGGGTTAACCGTATTATTGATGGTCTCAATAAAACTATAATAGTTACCAAAGCCTTTCGGATCGGTGTACTGCGGTTGTACGATCGTGATATATTTGTTACCGAAAGGAATTTGATCCAATAATAAAGTATCGAGATTAACTTGTTGCGGCATCGTTGATGTTGCGGTATAATTGATTCCCCCTGCTGTTACTGATAAACTATATGTTCTCCCAGGCACACCCGTAAGTGAACTATTGCTGTAATTGCCCGGTGTTTTTTCTGTTAAAATAAACTTGTTATTGAGATTATCTGTTATGGTAACAGTTGCTCCGGTTACAGCGGGAAAAGTATTGCTACTGCTGAATGTAACAGATTTAGTAATATTTACTTGCGCAGTCGATGAATTAGTAACGATGCCTTCTATCACTACCTGCGAAGGCGCATTATTCAAATCAACATTGATTATTTTTTTGCACGCAGTGAATGTAATGATGATCAAAAATGTTATGTTGAAATATTTTTTCACGTTATTACGATTTCAAAATTAAAATTTAAAATTCCAGGTGATGCTTGGCACAAAACGGAATAAGGATGTTTGTTCTGCAACTGTTTTGGTTGGATCATTCGGATCATCTTTAAACTGAATGATGTACGCATTTTCACGTCCGTAAGCATTGTACAAACCGTAAGTCCAACTGCTTTGATATTTTCTGTTCTTGTTTCGCGGACTTTCCCATGTAGCGGCAAGATCCAACCGATGATATGCCGGCATTCTGTAACCGTTACGTTCTGTGTACAAAAAAACAGTTTGTCCGTTCACATGATATTTTCCGCTGGGAAATGTAACTGCATTGCCTGTATTATAAACCCAAGTGCCCGATAAAGTCCATCGTTCATTCAACTTATAAATTCCAACCAAAGAAATATTGTGTGTTTGATCTTGTTTTGCCGGGAAATAATTTCCGTTATTGATCTCAGCAAAACGCTTTTCTGTTCTTGATAAAGTATAACCAACCCAACCGTTGAATTTTCCGAATTTTTTCTTCAGGTAAAATTCAATACCATAAGCTCTTCCGCTGCCATACAATAATTCGCTTTCTACATTATCATTGGCTTGGAGGTCTGCCCCATTGCGGTAATCGATTTGATTCTGCATCCATTTATAATACGTTTCTACACTGAATTCAAATTGACCTTCTTTGAAATTTTTATAATATCCTAATGATACCTGATCAGCAATTTCGGGTTTGATATTATTGGTACTCGGTAACCACAAATCAGTTGGAGTGGATGTTGTTGAATTGGTGAGCAAATGAAGGTTCTGTATATTCCTGTTATATGAAAATTTTATTGAACTGATCTCGTTCAACTGATAACTTGCAGAAAACCGTGGTTCTAGATTCCAGTAACTTGCAACAGTTTGTCCTTTATTATAATGAATGGTATCAATTGCATTTCCGCTTTGATCGTATTGATAAAAATTGCCCGGGCCAACAGCTGATAAATTCGACAAACGCAAACCATACACAACGTTGAGATTATTATTCACTGTTAATTCGTGTGAAACATAGACAGCACTTTCATAAGAATATCTTTTCTGCACTTCACTGCTTTGAATATTGGATGAAGCATCTGCAGTGATCGTTCCGGGTGCAACTGTGTGATGAATGATATTTGCACCGAATTTTATTTTATTATTATTATTGATGTAGAAATCAAAATCCTGTTTGAGATTAATATCCTGAATTTGAGATGTGATCTTAAAATTATCAGTACCCGATTTAATTTGAATTTTATAGCTGTAATCGCTGTAGATCAAAGAGGTGTTTGAAAATATTTTATTGTTCACAATATGATTCCACCTCAATGTTCCGGTGAGATTGCCCCAATCTGTGCCGAAAGAATCGCCAAAACCCAATACATCTCTTCCAAAATATCCTGATAGAAACAATCGGTCTTTCTTTCCTAATTTATAATTTGCTTTTGCATTCAGGTCGTAGAAATACAGTGTATTATTCCGCATGATTGAATCATGCGATAATTTCAAAAACATATCGGCATAACTTCTTCTTGCGCTAATGATAAAAGAGCCGTTATCTTTTACGATCGGACCCTCGATATTGATACGGGAAGATATCAAACCCAATCCGCCACTCACATCATAATCTTTGTTGTTACCATCTTTCATTTTTATATCTACCACTGAAGATAAACGACCGCCGTATTGTGCAGGCATTCCACCTTTGTACAAGGTTACATCTTTGATGGCATCAGAATTAAAAGTGGAAAAAAAGCCAAGCAGGTGCGACGCATTATAAACCGGCGCTTCATCCAATAAAATTAGATTCTGATCGGCCCCACCACCGCGAACATAGAATCCGCTGTTACCATCGCCAGCTGATTTAATACCGGGCAATAATTGAATACTTTTTAAAACATCTTTTTCGCCTAACAATACGGGTAGGTTATTGAGATCTTTCATGTTCAGTTTTTCCACGCCCATCAAAGGCTTGGCGATATTCTCATTTTTTCTTTTGGTAGAAACAACAACCTCATCCAATAAAGTTGATATGGGTTCTAATTCGATAACCAATTGAATATTATTATCGAGGTTTATTTTTTTTGAATCGGTTCGGTATCCTGCATAATTTATCGAAACCGTATAATTGCCCTGTGGTATAGTGATGGAATAAAAGCCGTATCCGTTTGTAACGGCATTGATCTTGGTTTCTTCCAATCGTATTGAAGCACCGATCAATGATTCGCCGCTTTTCTTATCTTTTACACTACCACTAAGCGTGAATTTATTTTGTGCTGAAAGATTAAAATTGATCAAAAAGGAAATGAAAAATATACAACTTCTTATTGATGCAAATTTTTTGAATTGATATGCCATATTTTTTAATACTAAGCAGTTATGAAACATTTTTGAATAATGGCAAACAAGGCAAAGATATTGATGATTGCATTGCGGGATATATTATTTATAAAATAATGAAATACTTAACCATAACAATAAAAAACCTGTAAGGTTTTACAACACTTACAGGTTAACAAATTTTTAATAAGTTACTATTTAGGTTTGATGATCGTTTCGCCATTTACACCGCGGACTTCATACACACTGTCAACTATATAAGATTGCATACCGCGCCATGGCAATGCACCAAGATAACGGCTGTAATGTAACTGCACTTCTCTGCCGGAATTTTCCAATAATATTTTCGCGACTCTTTCTTCGGTAACACTGAATTCAAATTCATTACTCTGCACATTTGCCTGAAAACCGCTTTGGATCAGTTTGCCTTCATAAGTTTTTAAGACAAACCCTTTTTTCTGAAATGTATTTAATACGCCGGCTTTTGTTCCCGTTGCAAATACAAAATAAAATTTCCAGTAAATAAATCCTGCCAATGCAAGAACAAGAATTAAAACGATAGTTCGTGATATTTTTTTCCAACTCATATTATAAACCGTATTTATCTACAAGGTAAATCAATGCCGCGATATTTACAGCGCCTAACAATAGTTCTCTTTTGTTTACACTCTCAAACACATCACTTCTTGCATGATGTATGTCGAAGTAACGTTGATTATCCGGGTTTAGTCCTGCCATGGGTGTTTTAAAATTTCTTGCCAGCGGACCAATATCAGCGCCACCACCACCATTTGCAAAATCCCCGCCACCATAGGGTTTCAGCAAAGATTGCCAAGTCAATACTTTTTGATATTGAGCAGGGCTAACACTAAAGCCAAAACCACGTGGTGTAAATCCGCCTTCATCACTTTCCAATGCAAAAATGTGTTTTTCATTTTTTATTTTTGCTTCCTTAGCATATTTTTCACCACCACGCAATCCATTTTCTTCATTGGCAAATAATACAAAACGGATACTGTGTTTGGGGTGATAGCCAGCTGCTTTTAATGCACGCAAGACTTCAATGGTATGTACCACTCCTGCGCCATCATCATGTGCACCTTCATTTACATCCCAACTATCTAAATGTCCGCCAATTGTAATGTATTCATCAGGGAATGTTGTTCCTTTTAATTCTGCTATAACATTATAACCGATGGTATCGGGCATTTGCTTCCCATGCATTGCTATAGACAACTTTACAACCGATGATCTTGTTTCTTTCCATAATTTATCTGCATCTTTTAATCCCAATGCCGCTGCAGGAATCTTTGGATAGGCACTATCGTATTGCATTGCTCCTGTATGCGGATTATTATCTGTTGCTTCAGTTAATGAACGGATGACAACTGCCACCGCACCGTATTTTGCAGCATGACTTGCACCACTATGCCGGTAAATTCCTGATTCGCCATAAGCTCTTCCGGGAACAACATAAGTTGGATTGAAAGGATAATTATAAAAAACGATCTTGCCCTTTACTTCATCTTTTCTTTTTTCCAATTCTGTAAAATCTTTCACAGCAAGCACTTCAGCAGTTACTTTTTTGCCATTGCCCAATGCATTGCCAAGAGCCAAAGCATCAAGTGTAATATTTACAGGTTTGTTATTAATACTTGTAATGGACACTTTATCGCCTTTGCCACGCACCCAGTGCGGCACCATGCATTGCTGCAGATACACTTTATCAGCACCTATTTCGTCCATAGTTGCTTTACCCCATTTTACTGCTTGTGCGAATTGGGGTGAGCCGGCCAATCTTCCTCCCAAATTCTTAGTAAGCTGGTACAAAAGATCGTAAGCTTTTCCATTGGTCAAAATATCATCTGACAATTTTTTAATGAAGGCAGAATCTTCATTGCTTTGTGCCGTTGCAATGATTGGTAATGCAGCCAGCAGGAATAATAATTTTCTCATAGAAATAAAGATATTGAATTAAAGAAACAATTTGCTCACTTTATTATAAGAAAAGGAATTGAAAAACTATGTCTAACTTAGATTAGAAATAAGATGAGAATATCTTCACGCCATATAATTCTGGTCTTACTTGCATTGATTTGCTTATTTATCGGTCTCATTAATTATCTCTTATTTCAACAGAATATTATTTTATTCAGGTTATTGCATATTGAAAATATTGGAAATCCCCTTGTCATTTACAATCCAATTCTCAAACATTTTTTTACTGGGTACTTTTCTGATACCATGTGGTGCATTGCTCTTTGTTTGGTTACTGTTGTATTATCCGAACTAAAATATTTGAATACTGCCGGTAAAGTGCTTACCTTACAGTTACCATTTACTTTGGAAGCAGCTCAATATTTTGGCATTATCCAGGGAACTTTTGATTGGCTTGACATACTAACCTACGCAATTATCGTAACGGCTTTTTCACTGCTTTTTAAAATTTTTAAAAAAGTAAGAGTATGAAAAATATCAAACCGTTTATCGCAAGTATCAGCACAGTTACAGTTTTTATCTTATTAGCATTAGCAAGTAGTCCGCCACCTGCCCCTACTTCACAAGTCTATAATGGCGTATTTAATTATGCTGCTGAAAAAAATGATGTAGTTAAAAATGCCAATAAGCTGAAATTCCTGACAGATAATCCAAATCCAACAATTGTGCTGCGTGTGCCGCATGCAACACAACAGGTTTTGGAAGAAGACAAGAACGTTAAATCGGATAAGATAAGCACTAATACAAATACATTATACGATGTTAACGTTTACAATATCATAGAAAAAGAATTATTAAAAGGGGGCTTTACCGTTCGCGACCGCGCTTTATTTGGAAAAGTTCTGGAAGATAAAAGTGTAAACGATTATTCCAAAATAACTGAATTAACACAAACAGATTTTATTTTAGAACTGAGTAATTTCCAATATGTTCCCTATGCTTTTAATTCTTTTGAGTATACAACATCCGGCAAAAAGGGAACAGTAAATACCTATACCCATAACTGTTCTCATTCCATTTTCTTATATGGATTAAAGCTTGAGTTTAAATTAATAAAAGTTAAGGAAAATGATTTTATCGGATCATTTACCTATAATTATTCACCGTGCAGTAATAATGCCTGTAACTATTTGGTCAGCTGCTTGGGTGAAAATTGCAGCGAACCTTATATTTTACAGGGCAATGTTAAAATTAACTCTGAAAGACTAATTACGCAGGATATCATTGCTCATTTTGTTAAGTCATCTTCTGAAAGTCTAGTGAAAGAAATCATGAAATAACTTTTTTCGCATATCATTTCACATAAGGCCGATCGCAGAAAAGTTTGCAAAAGATATTTATTGTCTTTAGCACTTATTAAGGAATGGTTAATACGAAATCAAGTGAAGAAATAGTTGTTACTTCGCTGAATAAAGTACAAACCGCTGAAGTGTGCGACGCAACTGCTGTTGAGCAGCATTACTGAAGCTGATAACAAAAAAAACAAGTATATGCGTATTGGGATTGTTTGCTACCCTACTTTTGGTGGTAGCGGTGTTTTGGCAACTGAGTTGGGCAAGGCATTGGCAGATGAAGGACATCAAGTTCATTTTATTACTTATCAGCAACCGGTAAGGTTGAATGTTTTTAATACCAATATTTTTTATCACGAAGTTCGTGTGCCAACTTATCCTTTATTCGATTATCCACCTTATGAAGTAGCGTTGGCAAGTACGATGGTTGATGTGATCATTAACCATGACCTTGATCTGCTGCACGTACATTATGCCATTCCACATGCATCGGCTGCTTACATGGCAAAGCAAATTGTAAAAAGCAAGAACGGAAGAAATATTCCTGTGATCACAACTTTACATGGAACCGATATTACATTAGTTGGAAAAGATAAAACCTACGAACCCGTTGTTACATTCTCCATTAATGAAAGTGATGCGATTACCGCTGTTTCACAAAATTTAAAAGAAGAAACGTATAGAAGTTTTCCAATCACCAAACAAATAGAAGTGATCACCAATTTTGTGGATGTATCACGTTTTAATAAAAAACCGTTTGATGCATTCAAAAAAGTGATTGCACCGGAGGGTGAAAAAATATTGGTACATGCTTCCAATTTCAGAAAAGTAAAACGCGTGGATGATGTTGTGAAAATTTTTGCTGAAGTAAGAAAAGTGATGCCTGCAAAATTATTAATGGTAGGCGATGGTCCTGAAAGACCCGCTACAGAAGAATTAGCAAGAGAATTGGGTGTGATCGATGATATACGTTTTGTGGGTAAGCAGGAACAGATGGAAGAAATTTTAGCAGTTAGTGATCTGTTTTTATTACCGAGTGAATACGAAAGTTTTGGATTGGCAGCGTTAGAAGCAATGGCAGCGAGGGTGGTTGTGATCAGCAGTAATGCAGGCGGTTTGCCTGAAATTGTTATTCAGGGAAAGACAGGCTTCATGGCTAATGTAGGTGATGTTGCTGCAATGAGCCGAGATGCCATCAATATTTTAAAAGATAACGACCGATTAGAACAAATGAAGCAAGCTGCATTTGAACATGCCTGTACATTCGATATCCAGCATATCATTCCGCAATATGAAAAATTATATAGCCGTTTTTGCAGAATGGAAGTACCCTGTATTTAAAAAATTAAAACCAACCATCGGTTGATGGGGGCTCTGATGAAATTGTTTTTCTTACTTCAATCGCAGGAATTGCATTATTGGTTGCAGTATTCTTTTTAGGTTGCGGCGTTTTCTCCATTCCCGATATTCTTGGTTTTTCCTCCAACGGTTTATAACGGTTCTTGGTCATGGAACCTTCTATCACAGCGCCTTCTTCAATCTCTAAAGTAGTGGCGATGATGCCGCCTTTGATCACTGCATTATTACAAATAACCGCTTTGGTCTTGCATTCAATATTTCCTTCCACACGACCATATACAATTAAATGAACGGCAGTAATATCGCCATTAATAACGGCTTCTTCTCCGATCACTAATTTAGATTCAACATTGATATTACCTGCTACATTTCCGTCTATGCGGCCAGGTATTTTAGATTCAATATCGCCTTGTATCAAGATGCCCTTTGGTAATAGAAAGCTGTCGTGGGGCTTGTTTCCAATAAGTTGGTTTAACTTAAACACATCAAATGATAATTAATGAATTTATCTTTTTTCATTCTCGAAGGTAGATACAATAGTAGTTGCATTACCCAGATCAATACCAATGGCACTTTCAAATTTTTCGTCAGATATACGAAGTGAATTATATAAATAACCGATGCTTGCCAATTTATCAGCATCAGGCGCAATCTCAACCGGCATCACATCTTTAAATTCTTCCTGAAATGCTTCCTGTAGTTCTGTATAAAATGCACCGCCTCCCAATAAATAGATCTTTTCACAATTCTCAAAATCAGAATCTGTAAAATATCTTTTGAATAATGGAGAGATGATCTCTTTATAATATTGGTGCAGAATCTCTTTACGCAATTGTTTAAGATCGATATTTTTTCTGTTGATGAAGATGAAACCTTTCACGAATGCATCATCGAGTTGATGTTCATTCTTCATTTCCAAATAATATTTCTTATTCAATTCTCTTGTCAGGTTATTGATCGCATAACGCAATCCATGAGAACTGAAAACTGTACGTTGTACCAAACCATCCGCTGTTGCCATGGCACCTTCAATGGTTCCGAAACCAAGACTGATCGCAATAAAACTCTTTGGTTGCTGTGGTCCCAATACTTTTTTCAAACCAATGATACCGCCAACGATTTCAGGGATCACATCAAATCTTTCAATATCGAATAACGCTTTTTTAACAGCGCCCCTGTTGTGAAAAGTTTGTGTATCGTATTCCACTAAGAAGTTCTTTCTGGCTAAAAAACGTTCAGCAGCTTCTTTGTAAACATTATAAGTTGAAAAAGGGAAACCAACTGTAACAAACATAGGTTGTTGAATGGTTTCAGCAACAGTGATCAATGCGGCTTTGAACAACACTTCATAATCTTCTTCCTGCGGAGAAGCATTCACTACCTTATTTGGATTGATGCCGCCTCTTTTTGCAAGATTTCCTGCCAAATACCAGATGTTTTCATTCTTGATCTTTAAGCCGTTCAATAGATCTCTTGAAGAATTTTCTGTATTGCCAAATGCTGATTCAAAAACACTCGGAAAAGTAATAGTTGATACTTTCATTGCTAATTAGTGCAAGCACCGGTCAAATTGACCACCCCTGAGATGATTTGGCTGACCGATGCAATCCGATTCAAATTGACCACCTCCGTCCGGAGCAAATTGACCACCTAAGAAGAAAATAGAGTTCATGTTGTTA
>Ga0316228_1000161_pt1 | contig 96734 bp, 90 predicted proteins | sample TBH18021metaG_FD_206005 | JGI IMG/M metagenome (GOLD analysis project Ga0316228, IMG submission 206005) | Freshwater microbial communities from Trout Bog Lake, Wisconsin, USA - TBH18021 | ecosystem: Environmental > Aquatic > Freshwater > Lake > Hypolimnion/Profundal zone | place: USA: Wisconsin... | reverse complement strand
GGGCGATGGTTCTGCATCTGCTGGCCGAGACGGGCGCGCTGGATGCGGGCCGGGTTCGGGTCCGGACGATGACGCTGCCGGACACCTACCAGGATCACGACAGCCCGGAGAAGATGTACGCCGAGGCAGGGCTCGACGCGCAGGCCATCGTCAAGACCGCGCTCGATACGCTGCCGGAGCGCAAGGAAGGGCGGTCGCTGCTGCGGCTCGCCTGATCGGAGGGGCCGCGGAAGCGGCTCCGCATTGTCACCCATCGCCACCTCAGCTTGCCGCTCGGGCGGTTCGGTGACACAAGCGCGGCGCGGCCGGCCATCCCAGGCTCCGCTGAGAGACGGTAACCCTCCAGATCCCTGATGGCAGAGGCCACACCCCCCGGCTCTCCCGAGGTCGGCCCCGTGCTGATCACCGGCGCGAGCGGCTTCCTCGGCTCAGCTTTGGTCGACGTGTTCCGTCGCGCCGGCTTCCCGGTGCGCATTCTCGTGCGCGCGTCGAGCCCGCGGACCAACCTGACCTGGACCGACGTCGCGATCGCCGAAGGCGACATGCGCGATCCGGCCGCCGTGGCGGCGGCGATGCGGGGCCAACGCTACCTGATCCACGCCGCGGCCGATTATCGGCTCTGGGCGCCCGATATGGAAGAGATCGTCCGGACCAACCGCGACGGCACACGTCTGATGATGCGCGCCGCGCTGGAGGCGGGCATCGAGCGGGTCGTCTACACGTCGAGTGTCGCGACGATCAAACCGCCGGCCGATGGTGTGACGCCCTCCGACGAGACCATGCCGCTGACGCCGGAAACGGCCATCGGCGCCTATAAGCGCAGCAAGGTCGTGGCCGAGCGCGTGGTCGAGGAGATGGTGGCCCGGGACGGACTCAAGGCCGTCATCGTCAATCCCTCGACGCCGATCGGCCCCCGCGACGTGAAGCCGACGCCGACCGGGCGGATCATCCAGGAGGCGGCGCTCGGCAAGATGCCGGCCTTCGTCGATACCGGCCTCAACCTCGCCCATGTGGACGACGTGGCGCATGGGCACCTGCTCGCCCTTCAAAAGGGTCGGATCGGTGAGCGCTATATCCTCGGCGGCGAGGACGTGTTCCTGTCGCAGATGCTCGCCGACATCGCCGGCCTCGTCGGGCGCAAGCCGCCGACCGTGAATCTGCCCCGCGCCGCGGTCTACCCGGTGGCGTTCTTCGCCCAGCTCGCCGCCCGGGTGACGGGCAAGCAGCCCTTCGCGACGATCGACGGCATCCGCATGTCGCGCTACCGCATGTTCTTTTCCGATCGCAAGGCCCGCGCGGAACTGGGCTACACGGCCCGGCCCTATCGCGAGGGGCTCTCCGACGCGATCACGTGGTTCCGCCAAGCCGGGTATCTCGGATGAGCAAGCTCGATTCCGCCACGGCAACCCGCTCGGGCAAGGGCCACCACGACGAGAATTTTCCGGTCGCCTCGCACCTCATCCATCCGCGCTACCGCGGAGCGATCCTGGCGTTCTACGATTTCGTCCGCGCCGGCGACGACGTCGCCGATCACACGGAGCTGTCACCCGACCGTAAGATCGCGCTGCTCGACCGGCTGGCCGGGTCGCTCACCGGGGCTGGTCCGTCCGATCCCGAGGCGGAGCCGCTCAAGCGCGAGCTGGCCGCTCACGGCCTGTCGCCCCGCCACGCCCTGGAACTCCTCGACGCGTTCCGCCTGGACGCGCGCAAGTCTCGCTACGCGAACTGGGACGAGCTGATCCATTACTGCCGCTACTCGGCCATGCCGGTGGGACGTTTCGTCCTCGACGTGCACGGCGAAGATCCGGCCCGGGTCTGGGGGCCGTCCGACGCGATCTGTGCGGCGCTGCAGGTGATCAATCACCTCCAGGATTGCGGCAAGGATTTCACGGGACTCGACCGGGTCTACATCCCGCAGGACGCGCTGGATCGTCATGGTGCGACCGTGGCGATGCTCGGTCAGCCCAAGGCGACGCCGCAGCTCCGGGCCGTGATCTGCGAACTGGCGCAGAAATGCCTCGATCTCCTCGATGAAGGTGCGGTCCTGCCGGACCTGATCGACGATCTGCGGCTATCCCTGGAGATCGCCGCGATCCACCGACTCGCCGTGGTGCTGAGCCGCGGCCTGCTGGAGCGCGATCCGCTCTCGGAGAAAGTCCATCACGGCAAGGCCGCCTTCGCCCTGACGGCTCTGGGCGGCATCGCGGCCACTCTGGCACGCCGGCCGTTCCGGGGACGCGTCGTGCGGGCTGCCGTTCAAGGAATCCGCTCGTGAGCGCCACCGCGACACCTGCCGCTGCCGCGGAGGCGGCCGCCCCGGCACTGCCGGCTGCCGGCTCCTCCTTCTACACCGCCATGCGCCTGCTCCCGAAGGAGCGGCGGGAGGCCATGTACGCGGTCTACGCTTTCTGTCGGGCCGTGGACGATGTCGCCGACGACGGTGGCACCCGGCCCGTGCGGCAGGCCGAGCTCGACCGCTGGCGCGCCGATATCGACGCGCTTTACGCCGGGCGCCCGGTGCCACGGGTCCGCGACCTCGTTGAGCCGGTGCGGCGCTTCGGCCTCAAGCGCGAGGATTTCCAAGCGGTCATCGACGGTATGGCGATGGACGCGGTGGAGGACATCGTCGCCCCCGACGCCGAGACGCTGGACCTGTACTGCGACCGGGTCGCCAGCGCGGTCGGCCGCCTGTCGGTGCGCATCTTCGGCATGCCGGAGGCGGACGGCATCCGGCTCGCCTGGCACCAGGGGCGGGCGCTCCAGCTCACCAACATCCTGCGCGACATCGACGAGGATGCCGAGCGCGGCCGGCTCTACCTCCCCCGCGAGAAGCTCCAGGCGATCGGTCTCGCCGATCCGACGCCCGCAGCGGCGATCGCGCATCCGCGCATCGGCGAGGTCTGCGCTTCCCTCGCCCGCGAGGCCGAGGAGCATTATCAGGCGACCTGGGAGATCATCCGGCGTAGTCCGCGCAAGGCCACCAAGGCGGCCCGACTGATGGCGGCGGCCTATCACCTCTACCTGAAGGCCGTGCTCGCCCGCGGCTGGGCCATGCCCCGGGCCCGGGTGAAGCCCAGCAAGCGCGCACTGCTCGGCGTCGTCCTCCGGCACGGCCTGATCTGATGGGAACGGTTCACGTCGTCGGGGCCGGTCTCGCCGGCCTGTCCGCTGCCGTCGCGCTGGCCGAGTCCGGCGCGCGGGTGGTGCTGCACGAGGCCGCCAAGCAGGCCGGCGGGCGCTGCCGCTCCTACTTTGATCCGGCCCTCGGGCTGACCCTCGACAACGGCAACCACCTGCTCCTGTCGGGCAACGCCGACGCCCTGGGCTTCCTCAAGACGATCGGGGCCCCCGCGGATGCCCTCGTTGGGCCCGACGCGGCCGAGTTCGACTTCGCCGACCTCGCGACCGGCGAGCGCTGGCGCCTGCGGCCCAATGCCGGGCGCCTGCCCTGGTGGGTGATGAGCCCGTCCCGCCGGGTCCCCGGCACGAAGGCGCGGGACTACCTCGCGCCGCTCGGCATCCTGCGCGCGGCTTCCGGCAAGGCGGAGGGCGCGGGCGGCACGATCGGCGCCCACATGGCCTGCGAGGGCGAGCTCTATCGGCGGCTCTGGCACCCGGTGCTGCTCGCCGCCCTCAACACCGAGCCGCGCGACAGCGATGTCGGGCTCGCCGCCCGGATCCTGCGCGAGACCCTGGGGGCGGGCGGCAAGGCCTGCCGGCCGCTGGTGGCGGTGGAGGGCCTGTCCTACGCCTTCGTCGATCCGGCCCTGCGCTACCTGACGGAGCGCGGCTGCGCGATCCGGCTCGGCCGACGCCTGCGCGGCCTCGATCTGGCGGAGGGGCGTGTCGCCCAGCTCCAGTTCTCGGACGGTGCCGAGGCCATCGGTCCCGAGGATGGGATCGTGCTGGCGCTGCCCCCGTGGGTCGCCCGCGAGGTGTTGCCCGGTCTCCTCGCCCCGGTTGAATTCCGCTCCATCGTGAACGCGCATTTCGCGCTCACGCCGAAGCCGGGCAGCCCGCTGCTGCTCGGCGTCGTCAACAGCCTCACAGAGTGGCTTTTCGCCTATCCGGACCGGTATTCAGTCACGATCAGTGGTGCCGACAGGCTCCTCGACGTGCCTCGGGAGGATCTCGCCCGCCAGATCTGGTCCGAGATCGCCCGGTTGTGTGACCTTGCACCGGAACTGCCCAGCTGGCAGATCGTAAAGGAGAAGCGTGCGACCTTCGCGGCGACGCCGGCGGAAGCCGCGCGGCGCCCGGGGGCCGAAACCGCCTACGCGAATCTCGTCCTGGCAGGCGACTGGACCGCTACCGGTCTGCCGTCGACGATCGAGGGAGCGATCCGTTCGGGCAAGACGGCCGCGCGCGCCCTGCGCGCTGGATCTGTCGCGCGCGCCGGAACCCGGCTGCGCGGCGCAGCTTGAGGCATACGTCCGCTGCGAGGCGGATGTTCGAGGTCGAGGATGATGAGAGAGGCCGTTAGCAAAGTCGAGCCGCTGCTGCGCTCGAAGACGCAGGGGATTTCTCTGGACGATGTCGAGCGCGGCGTCGCGCAGGCGACGCGTGCCCTCACGGCATTGGCCCAGGACGACGGGCATATCTGCTTCGAGCTCGAGGCGGATGCCACGATCCCGTCCGAGTACATCCTGTTTCACCAGTTCCGCGGCACGCAGATCCGGGATGGCCTTGAGGCCAAGATCGGCAATTACCTGCGCCGCACCCAGGGCCGTCACGGCGGCTGGGCCCTCGTCCACGAGGGGCCCTTCGACATGAGTTGCACGGTCAAGGCGTATTTCGCCTTGAAGATGATCGGCGACGACATCGAGGCGCCGCATATGCGCCGGGCCCGCGAGGCGATCCTCGCCCGCGGCGGGGCTGCCAACGCCAACGTGTTCACCCGCTTCCTGTTGGCGCTTTACGGCGAGGTGCCGTGGCGCGCCGTGCCGGTGATGCCCGTCGAGGTCATGTTCCTGCCGAAGTGGTTCCCGTTCCACCTCGACAAGATCAGCTACTGGGCCCGCACCACCGTGGTGCCGTTGTTCGTGCTCCAGGCGACGAAGCCCAGGGCCCGCAACCCACGTGGAATCAGCATCCAGGAACTGTTCCTCACCCCACCGGAGAGTGTTCGCTCCTGGCCGGGCTCGCCGCACGCGACGTGGCCGTGGACGCCGATCTTCGGCTTCATCGACCGGGTCCTCCAACTCGTGGAGGACCGCATGCCGCGCAAGAGCCGGCAGCGTGCCATGGAGAAGGCTCGCGCCTGGGTCAGCGAGCGGTTGAACGGCGAGGATGGCCTCGGGGCGATCTTCCCCGCCATGGTCAACTCGGTGCTGATGTACGAGGTGATGGGCTACCGGCCCGATCACCCGCAGGTCCGCGTCGCCTGCGACGCCATCGAGAAGCTCGTGGTGGAGAAGGCCGAGGAGGCCTATGTCCAGCCCTGCGTCTCGCCGGTCTGGGATACGGCGCTCGCCAGCCATGCTCTGCTGGAGGCGGGCGGCCCCGAGGCCGAGGCCCAGGCCCGTGCCGGCCTCGACTGGCTGAAGCCCCGGCAGGTGCTCGACATCGTCGGCGATTGGGCGGCGCGCAAGCCGAAGGTCCGGCCGGGCGGCTGGGCGTTCCAGTACGCCAACGCCCATTACCCCGACCTGGACGACACCGCCGTGGTCGTGATGGCCATGGACCGGGCCATGCACCAGCACGGCCTCGTCGCCGGCATGCCGGATTACAAGGTTGCGATTGCCCGCGCCCGGGAATGGGTCGAGGGGCTGCAATCGGAGGATGGCGGCTGGGCGGCGTTCGACGCCGACAACAACCACATGTACCTCAACCACATCCCGTTCTCGGATCACGGGGCGCTGCTCGATCCGCCGACCGCGGACGTGACCGCCCGCGTGGTCGGGATGCTGGCCCAGCTCGGCGAGACCCGGGAGACTTCCCGGGCGCTGGACCGCGGCGTGAACTACCTCCTGAACGACCAGGAGGAGGATGGCTCCTGGTACGGCCGCTGGGGCATGAACTTCATCTACGGTACGTGGTCGGTGCTCTGCGCCCTCAACGCCGCCGGCGTCGATCCAGCCGATCCGCGCATCCAGAAGGCCGTGTCCTGGCTGATCCGCATCCAGAACCCGGATGGCGGCTGGGGTGAGGACGCCTCCTCGTACAAGATCGATCCGGCCTTCGAGCCCGGCTCGTCCACCGCCTCGCAGACCGCCTGGGCTCTGCTCGCCCTCATGGCCGCCGGCGCGGTCGACGATCCGGCGGTCACCCGGGGCATCAACTTCCTCACCCGCACGCAGGGCGCGGACGGGTTCTGGAAGGAGGAGCGCTACACGGCGACGGGCTTCCCGCGGGTCTTCTACCTGCGGTATCATGGCTACCCGAAGTTCTTTCCGCTCTGGGCGATGGCGCGGTTCCGTAACCTGAAGCGCACCAACAGCCGGCGCGTTCAGTTCGGCATGTGAAGCGCGGAGCCGGCCCCGAGGGCCGGTTCCCTCCCGCCGGATCGCAGCGCGTTCGACTAGCCCGTTGACCGACTCGCGAGCCCCGGTATCCGACACGTGGCCTCTTCAGACAGTGATCCCGCGGGACCGGGCGAGCCCCGCCCCGCGCCGGATCGACCCGCCACCGTCCCGCGGCGCTCGCGCCTTCTTGCGGAGCTTGCGGGACTGGTCCACCAGCGGGTCATGATCGATCCGAAAGCCCCCGTCCTGGCCGTGACCGGCCTTGCCCGTGAGCGCCGCATGGCGGCTGGTGCCGGTGTCGAGGCGGTCGGGGCCGGGGGTAACCCGCACCGTTTGCGCCAGTTGCTCGACGCGCGTGTGCCCCCCGGCTGCCGGGCCGTGGTGAGCTTTGGAATTGCAGGCGGACTGGATCCGGCCCTCAAGCCCGGCGACGTCGTGGTCGGCACCGGTGTGATCGGGGAGGAGGGGCGGCGGGCCGCCGATCTCGACATATCGGCCGCGCTGCTCAACGCCCTGTCGGGGCTCGGCCTTCGCGTCATCCCGGCGGATCTGGCCGGTGTCGACACGGCGGTCCTCGCGGTCGAAGGAAAGACCGAGCTGCGCGCCGCCTCGGGGGCCGCCGCCGTCGACATGGAATCCCATGTGGCCGCCTCCTTCGCCGGCCGGCACGGTCTGCCTTTCGCGGCGCTTCGGGTGATCTGCGATCCGGCCGGGCAGGCCCTGCCCGCCTTCGCCGCGCAGGCCCTCACGGCGGATGGCGAGCCCGACATCGCCGCGGTGTTTTTCGCCTTCGCGCGCGGACGGGCACGGCTGGGAGATCTGATGCGGCTCGCCCGGGATTCCAACGCGGCTTTCGCCTCGCTCGGCCGATGCCGAGCCCATCTCGGGACAGGTTTGGGAATTCCAGCGGCTCAGCTGTGAGAGACGCTGCTGCGCGTGCAGGGCTCGCAAGAGAACGCATGAAAAAGGCGCCGGCCTGATCGGCCGGCGCCAGTCCGAGGTCACCACGAGACGGCGCCGGGTGAACGAACACCCCGCGCCGGGAGGAGCCGGCCTCAGCCAGCGTTCTTGCTGAGCGAGACTGCGACGAAGCGGGTCTGGCCCTTGCCGCTCTTCACGCGCATGAGCACAGCCTTGCGTCCGCTCGACTCCGCCGCCCGGACCTGCGCCGCCACGTCGGACGGGCGGGAGACGCTCTGGCCGCCGACGTCGAGGATCACGTCACCCGTCTCGATGCCCTTGGCGGCGGCGGGCCCGTCGGGATCGACCTGCACGACCGCGACGCCCTGGTCGGACAGACCGACCTCGCTCGCCGGGGCGAGCTGCAAGCCGAGTCGCGGCTGGCCGTTGCCCGAATCTTCATCGCGGCTGGCCATCTTGGTGCCGTCGGTCGGCATGGTGCCGAGCGTAACCGTGGCGGTGTCGGACTTGCCACCGCGCAGGTAGCTCAGCTCGACCTTTGCACCGGGCTTCATGCCGGCGATCTTGCGGGAGAGCTCGCGGGCGCTGTCCACCGTGTCGCCGTTGACCTTCTCGATCACGTCGCCCGCCTTCAGACCGGCTTTGGCTGCCGGGGTGCCGTTCTCGGCATGGTCGACGAGCGCGCCCTTGGCCTTATCGAGGCCCAGACCCTCAGCGATGTCCTGGGTCACCGGTTGGATCTGCACGCCGAGATAGCCGCGGGCGACCTTGCCGTCGGTGCGGAGCTGATCGACCACAGCCTGCACGGTCTCCGCCGGGATGGCGAAGGCGAGGCCGACGCTGCCGCCCGAAGGGGACGCGATGGCGGTGTTCATGCCGACCACCTCGCCGTTGACGTTGAAGGTCGGGCCACCCGAATTGCCCTTGTTGATCGGGGCGTCGATCTGCAGGAAATCGTCGTAGGGGCCGGCGCCGATGTCACGGCCGCGGGCCGAGACGATGCCGGCGGTCACGGTGCCGCCGAGGCCGAACGGGTTGCCGATCGCCACCACCCAGTCGCCGACCTGCGGTGCGGCCTTGCCGAACTGCACGTAGGGGAAGGTCGAGCCTTCCGTGATCTTCAGGAGGGCGACGTCGGTCTTGGCGTCCTTGCCGATGACCTTCGCGTCCAGAGTGCGGCCGTCGTCCAGGGTGACCTGCACGGTCTTGGCATGATCGACCACGTGGTTGTTGGTCACGACATAGCCGTCAGCCGAGATGATGAAGCCGGAGCCGACCGCGCCGCGCGGGCCCTGATGCTGCGGCTGCATACCGCCACCCGGACCATTCTGCCCGAAGCGCTTGAAGAATTCGCGCAGCTGCGGCGGCACGTTCTGCAGGTTCCGGCCCTGACCCTGGCCTGGGCCTTCGTCGTCGTCGCTGCTGCTGCTCGCGGAGTCGTCGAGCTTCACCTTCACCGAGACGACGCCCGGTTTCACCTTGTTGACGATGCCGGCAAACGAGCCCGGCGGATGCTCGGGGGCCTCGATCGGCGACTTGGGCAGGGCCTGGGCAAAAGCCGGCGTGGCGGCGGGCAGGTAGCCGCTGCCGAGGGCTCCGCCGGCGATCAGTGCGGCAGCCGCCACCGAAGCGAGGGCGCGACGCGATGTGCGGCCGGAAGGACGGATCTCGGTCATGGGGAGTCTCTACCTCTCGGAGATGATCGGGACGACGCCGGCTGAGGCGGCGGTCGATGCGATCGGTCTAGAGGGCAGCCCCTGACCCGGGGGTGGCGGTCACATTACGGTTTGGACAGGTGCCTGAGCGGCTCACGCGGCACCCGCCGGTAGGATCGACGTCGCTGGTGACCTCAGTGTCTCGCCGAGTAACTCAATCCGAGCCGGTCGCTCACCGCGGCCAAGCGGCGGTCGCGTGTCCAGAGCCGGGAACCGGGCATCAGTTTCACGGATGCTAAAAGATGAGCATCGACGTAGCCGATGCCGAGACCGTGCAAACCATGGTCTGCGATCAGGTGCATGACCTCTTCCGGCTCAGCAAGCTGGGCTCGCGGCATGCGCGCAAGAAAAGCCAGCACGGTCGTACGGTCTCGCAGGCTTCCGAGCGCGAGTTCGCCGATCACGTACGGATGAACGCGTTGGCGCCCATCGCCGAGGAGCGCGATCAGGGCCGGGTCCGCGCTTCTGAGATGGTCGATCCAGACACTCGTGTCGATGATGATCACGACTCGGCGCGGCGGCGTGGGCCGGCCTCGGCTGTCGGATCGCTGCCACCGAGGAGGGCCATGCGCCGGGACACCTCACGCTGGATGAGCGCCCGCAGGGCCTCGCGCAGAAGCTCCGATTTTTCGCTGATGCCGGAATATCGCTGCGCCTCCTCGACGAGCTTGTCATCGAGATTGATCGTTGTCCGCACCGCCCGCCTCCATACGACGCATCATTTAACGCATCAGATGATGCCTTTGAAGATGCGTTAGGGATGGACGCTCCCCGGATCGCTTGAACGGATGCTCTCGAAATGATCCGGTCCCGGTTTGGCTGGGGCCGGCGCTCAATCCCCGCTCAGCCGCGCGAGCGCCTCCTCGATCTTCGCGAGCAAGGCCGCCTGGGTCTCCCGCCGCTCACGGTTTTCCTCGATGATCTCCTCGGGCGCGCGGGCGACGAAATCGGCGTTGCCGAGCTTGGCGTCGACCTTCTTGATCTCGCCCTCCGCCTTGCCCTTCTCCTTCCGAAGCCGCGCGACCTCGGCAGCGAGGTCGACGACGCCCTCCAGCGGCAGCGCGGCGACGCTGCCGCGCACCAGCAACTGGACCGAGTTCTTCGGCGGCGTCTCCGCGAAGGTGATCTCCGACAGGCGCGCAAGGCGCAGCAGCGTGTCCCGCCATGCCTCGACCCGCGCCCGGACTTCCGGGCTCGCCCCGACCATCACCAGGGGGATCTGCGCGGCCGCAGGCACATTCGTCTCGGACCGGGCTGAGCGGACCTGGCTGACGAGATCGACCACGAAGCCGACCTCGGCCTCGGCCGCCGCATCGGCGAGGCCGCCGAGATCCGGCCACGTGGCCAGGGTCAGGAGGCCACGCTCCGGCAGGCCGGCGCCCTTGATCGCCCACAGCTCCTCCGTGAGGAACGGCATGAACGGGTGCAGGAGCTTGGCGACTTGATCGATCAGGAGGGCGACGCTCGCCTGCGTCTCCGCCCGAATCGCCGGATCGATGCCCTCGCCCTGCAGGACGGGTTTAGTGAGTTCGAGGTACCAATCGCAGAAGATGTTCCAGACGAAGCGATAGGCGGCGCCCGCCGCATCGTTGAACCGGAAGGCCTCCAGCGCCGCCGTCACCTCGTCCACCGCGCGGGCGGCCTCGGTGAGGGCCCAGCGATTGATGGCGCCAGTCGCGCCGCGCGGGTCGAAGTCCGGATCCAGGCGGCAGCCGTTCAGCTCGGCGAAGCGGGCTGCGTTCCAGAGCTTGGTTCCGAAATTCCGGTAGTCCCTGACCCGTTCCTCCGACAGCTTGATGTCCCGGCCCTGGGCGGCGAGCGCGCAGAGCGTGAACCGCAGGGCATCCGCCCCCATCGTCTCAATCAGCTCGAGCGGATCGACGACGTTGCCTTTCGACTTCGACATCTTCGCACCCGACGCGTCCCGCACCAGGGTGTGCAGGTAGACCGTGTCGAAGGGCGCCCGGTCGGTGAGGTGCAGGCCCATCATCATCATCCGGGCGACCCAGAAGAACAGGATGTCCTTGCCGGTCACCAGGGTGTTGGTTGGGTAGTAGCGGGCAAGTTCCGGGGTCGAATCGGGCCAGCCGAGCGTCGAGAACGGCCAGAGCGCCGAGGAGAACCACGTGTCCAGCACGTCCTCGTCGCGCTTGAGCGTAACCGGCCGACCGTGCTTCGCGGCGGCCTGGGCCAGTGCCTCGTCCTCGCTCTCGGCGACGAAGATGCCGCCCGCCTCGTCGTACCAGACCGGGATCTGGTGGCCCCACCAGAGCTGGCGCGAGATGCACCAGGGCTCGATGTTGTTGAGCCACTGGAAGAAAATCTTCTCGTAGTTTTCGGGCACGAACTTCGTCTGCCCGTCGCGCACCGCCTGGAGGGCGCGTTCGGCGAGTGGCTTGACGTTCACGTACCACTGGTCGGTGAGATACGGCTCGATGACGACGCCGGAGCGGTCGCCGTGAGGGACCGCGTGGGTGTTGGGCTCGATCGCGCGCAGCCGCTCGCGGGCCTCCATCAGGGCGACCACCGCTTTGCGGGCCTGCGCCCGGTCGAGGCCGTGCAGCGCGAGGGCTTCCGGCTCGGGGGATGCCCCGTCGAGGAAGGCCGCATTGCCGTCGAGCAGCATCCGACCCTCGGGGTCGAGGATGTTGATCAGGCCGAGCCCATGCCGCCGGCCGACCTCAAAATCGTTGAAGTCGTGGGCCGGAGTGATCTTGACCGCGCCGGTACCCTTCTCGGGATCGGAATACTCATCGGCGACGATCGGGATCAGCCTGCCAACCAGCGGCAGGCGCACGCGCTTGCCGACGAGCGCCGTGTAGCGCGCATCCTCGGGATGGACCGCCACGCCGGTATCGCCCAGCATCGTCTCGGGGCGGGTGGTCGCCACCGTGATGACGTCGCCGGTCTCGTGGCCGGCCTCGTCGACTACGGGATAGTTGAAGTGCCAGAGATGGCCCTTCACCTCGACCTGCTGGACCTCCAGGTCGGAGATCGCGGTCTGGAATTTCGGGTCCCAGTTCACCAACCGCTTGTCGCGATAGATCAGGCCCTGCCGGTGCAGGTCCACGAAGGTCTTGAGCACGGCGCGGCTCAGGCCCTCGTCCATGGTGAAGCGCTCCCGCGACCAGTCGCAGGAGGCGCCGAGACGCTTCAGCTGGTTGACGATCGCGCCACCGGATTCCGCCTTCCAGGCCCAGACCTTCTCGACGAAGGCGGAACGGCCGATCTCCCGGCGTCCGGGCTCCTGAGCCTCGGCCATCCGCCGCTCCACCACCATCTGGGTGGCGATGCCGGCATGGTCGGTCCCGGGCTGCCAGAGCACGTCCTTGCCGCGCATGCGCTCGAACCGGCAGAGTACGTCCTGCAGGGTGTTGTTGAGGGCGTGGCCCATATGCAGCGACCCCGTCACGTTCGGCGGCGGGATCACGATACAGTAGGGCGCCGCGCCGGCGCGCTCGGGACGGCCGGCGCGGAAGGCGCCCGACTCTTCCCAGGCGGCGGAGATCCGCGCCTCGACGGAGGCGGGCTCGAAGGTCTTGTCCATCATCGCGGGTACGGGCGGGCGCTTGTCCAAACGGGATTGGACCCGCTTTCGACCGTCACGCCGCGTCCGTCAACACGCGCCCGACGCCCCGAGAGCGTCGTACCCAGGCGCGAAGAGACTCAGCGGCCGCGCGAGACCCGCTCGATCTCGGCCCGCACCAACCGCTCGACCACCGCCGGCAGGTTGTCGTCGAGCCAGGATTTCAGCATCGGCCGGAGCATCTCCTTTACGAGATCCTCCAGGGTCCGGGCGTTCTGGGTCAGGACGGTGTGGGCGAGCAGGTTGAAGGCACCGCTGACGCTGGCATCCGTGGCCGGCGAGACCAGAGCCTCCGGCTCGGGCTCCGGCTCGCGCGGTTGAGCGGCCTGCACCACCGGCTGCGGTGGCGCCGGCGGGGGCGGCGCGGGCGCGGCGATGACCGGCTCGGGTTTAGGCTCGAAGGCCGGGGCGTCGAAATCGAGCGCATCGAAATCGAGCGGTTCCGGCTCCGGCTCCGGTACGACGACCCGGGGGCGCGCCACCGGCTGTGCGACCTCGGCGAGGTCGAGCACGTCGTCGGGCTCCGGCTCGGGGAGGGCGTCGGCGGGCTTCGTCGCCTGATCGTCGGCGATGATCCGCCGGATCGAGGCGAGGATTTCTTCCATCGAAGGCTCCTGCGCCTTATCGGCAGCCTTGTCCTGGAATTTCGTGTCCGGGATCTTGGGGCTAGCTGCACTCATCGGCAGGCGCACTCGGCATGGGAGACTGGAACGCGACCCGATCGGGTCGATGTTCAATCAGTATTCCATGCCGTTTCGTTGCGGCAAGCGTGCTTTCACCACACTCCCCGTGGAAAAGGCGTCAGCGGCCATCCGGGGTGCGCAGGCCGAACCACAGATCCTTGACCTGATCGTAGTGCACCTTGGCACTGTAGTACTCGACCGGTAGCGCGGTGAACCGGGCGGTGAGCTGTCCGATCGCCTGGACCACGCCGTACGAGTAGATCACGCGGTCGCGCTGGGCGACGATGAGGTTCACGCGGGAGTTCAGCAGTTCCTGCTGCGCGTTCAGCACGTCGAGGGTGGTGCGCTGGCCGACGCGCGCTTCCTCGCGCACGCCATTCAGCGCGACTTCGTTGGCCTGGACCTGCGCCTGGGCGGCGATGACCTGCGCCTTCGCGGCTTCCAGCCGGCCCCAGAAATCGACGATCTGCGCCCGGACCTGATCGCGGACCTGATCCACCAGGATACGGGTTTGGCCGACCGTCTCCTTGGCTTGGCGGATCTGGGCGTAGGTCTGCCCACCCTCGTAGATCGGGATGTTGAGCCGGCCGCCGACAAAGCCGACGAAGAAACTCTGATTCGGGCCGTTCTGGTCGTAGACCTGGCTCAACGAGCCCTGCACGCTCAGATTCGGGGCAAGCTGCCCTTCGAGAACCTTGACCTGCGCCTCCGCGGCGTCGACGGCGTGGATGGCCGAGACGATCTGCGGGTGCTCCCGCAGGCCGACCGCGATGGCCGAATCCAGCGAGGCCGGCACGAACCGATCCAGCGGACGGCCGGGGGCGAGCTGGCGCGGCTCGACGCCGATATTCTGCCTGTAGATGCCGATGCTGGTGCGCAGGGCCGATTCGGCTGTGCTGACCTGCGAGCGCGCGCCGGCGAGACGCGCCTCGGCCTGGGCGACGTCGGTCCGGGTCACCTCGCCGACGTTGAAGCGGTCGCGCGTCTGCCGGAGCTGCTCTTCGAGCACCTCGACGTTGTTCCGATTCAGCTCCAGCGTGGCGGTGTTGCTGAGCACGTTCATATACGCCTGAACGGCGTTGTAGAGGACTGTCAGCTCCGTGTAGCGGAGGGTTTCACGCTGGCTGTAGACGTTCGATTCGGCCCGGCGGGTCAGGTTGTCGGTCTGGAACCCGTTGAAGATCGTCTGCGAGACGTTGAGGCTCGCCGTGCTCGGGAGATAGGTCGTCCGGATCGTCCGGTTCGAGGTGATCGCCTGGGTCGTGGTCGCTGTTGTCGAGGATGTGGCGCCGCTGCCGGACCCCGACACGCCGCTCGTTCCGGAAGTGCCGGCGGATCCGATGCCGGTGGTTCCGATACCGGTGACGCCTGTCGAAGTGCCGAGCCCGGTCGACGTCCCGAGGCTCGCCCCCACTCCGGACGTGCCGCTGAGCGAGGTCCCTGTGGTCGCCGTCGTCGCGCCGGTGCTCGCGGCGCCGGATTCGGACGCCACCGTGACGCCGCTGCGCGTTTGAATGAACTGAACGCCGATGGAGGCACCGACATTCACCTGCGGCCGGTACCCGGATTGGGCGATGGCCACGTTCTCATCGACCGCGCGCACGCCGGCGCGGCTGGCATTGAGGCTTGGATTGCCCTGATAGGCCTTCGCGAGAGCGCTCTCCAGTGTCTCGGCGCTGGCCGGGGCCGCGACCGAGATCGCGAGTCCGGACGCCATCATTCCGATTGCGCGGAACGTGGAGCGACTCACTGGTGGACGTCGTGTCACGTTGAACAAGCCCTTCCGGCCTTTTCCGATCCGAGTCTGTGAGACGAAAACAGCCAAGGTTTGCCGTTCCGTTAGGATCCGATCAAGCCCACCCCACCGTCAGGCTTAGCGCAAAACCGCTCCTTTGGCTTGAGCCGGCCGGCCGGTGGAGTCGGAATGTGTAGGCTTGGGGCATTAAGGTGACACATCGCCAGAGCGCTCTCTGCCGGAATGGACACCGGTTCGGCGCTCAAGGACGCGGTGAAACCAAGACTTCGAGCCGTGCTGGATTGCAACGCGATCGGACACGGCTCGAGCCTGCTCGGCAGCCCGCGACCCCGCGATCGGCCAGGCTGCTTCGGTCGGGGTTCGCCCGGCGGCGCTTCACCGGCTCCCAGGCGTCTTGGCAAATTCGCCATATTGATCCGAGAGGGTCCCGGCTTCGGCAGACTCTTGTCGTCGTCCCCCGCCGCGCTTGGACCCCAACCCGATGATCAGACCGACGCTCGCCCTGCTCCTCCTCTGCGGACCTGCTGCCGCGGCGGGAACGATCAGCGGCCCGGCGACCGTGATCGACGGCGACACGATCGAGGTCCAGGGAACGCGCCTGCACCTGTACGGTATCGATGCGCCCGAGCCGGCACAAAACTGCGAGACCGCGAAGGGCCTGGAATACCGCTGTGGCCGCGAGGCAGCGCATGCCCTGCGCGCACGGATTGGCGGCGCTCCGGTCACCTGCGAGGCGCGTGAGCCGGTGGCCGGGGGACGGCGTCTCGGACTCTGCCACGTTCACGGGGAAGACCTGTCCGCCTGGATGGCCGCCCAGGGCTTCGCGCTCGCCAGCCGCCACGTGACGACGGCCTACGTGGCACAGGAGGGGCGTGCCTGGGCGACCCGACGCGGGATCTGGTCCGGTACCTTCGAGAAGCCGGCCGACTGGCGTCGGGACCGGCACCGCCTCGAGGCCACCGCCGAGTAGCTGGCCGGAGGATCGGTGCGGAGAACCGGCTCCGCGACGAGGCTCCGGCTTCGCTCAAGCCGTCGTGTCGTGCCCCTCGGTGAACTCCCGCCAGAGCAGGACCAGGGCCGCCATCACGGCGGGCCCGACGAAGAGGCCGAGGAGCCCCAAGGTCTCGACGCCGCCGAGGATGCCGAGCAGCACCCACAGGAAGGGCAGCTTCGTGGTGCCGCCGATCAGGGCCGGCCGCACGAAGTGATCCGCCGCGAAGGTGACGACGAGACCGGCCGCCGCCACCACGAGGGCCGCCTTCGTGGCGCCTGCCGCCACCAGCAGCAGCGCCGCGATGGCGATGGCGAGGGCGGCGCCGAAGGGAATCATCGCCGCCACCGCGGTGAAGGCGCCGAGCAGCACGGGATGGGGCACGCCCGCGAAATAATAGACGATGCCGAGCAGGACGCCCTCGCCGATGCCGACCAGGACGAGGCCGTCCACCGTGCCGTGTACCGAAGCCACCATCTGGCGGGCGACGCGTTCGCCCCGCGGTCCGAACAGACGATGGCAGGCGGTCAGCGACTGATCCCGCACCGTGCGCCAATCCCGGAACAGGAAGAACAGCGCGACGAGGCTGAAACCGAACAGCACGATGCGCCGGATGATCTCGCGCCCGACATTACGCGACGTGCCGATGACCGAGTGGTTCTCAAACCGGTGCAGCAGGTCCGAGCCTGCCTGCGCGTGGCCGAGATTGTCATTCCACCACGTCGTCGCCTGCGCGGCGCCATAGGGCAGGTGCTGAAGGAATTCGGGCGCCGGGATGCCGTTGGCCTCGGCGTTGCGCACGAAATCGGCCACGTCGTGGGCCTCCCGGGCCGCCTGGACGCCGAGGATCGCCAGCGGTGCCAGAAAGACCAGGGCCACGGCCGCGGTCATCAGCGATGGCAGAAGGAGGTTGTGCTTGCCGGGCGGGAAACGGCGCTCCAGCCGGTTGTAGAGCGGGAACAGCGCGATCGCGAGCACCACCGCCCAGACGAGAGCCGGCAGAAATCGGTGCAAGATCCATAGGCCGAGAGCCGCAAGCACGAGAACCAGCAGGACGCGCGCCACACCCTGCGACCGGGCCCGCTCGTGCGGCGGCAGCGGCGCTTCCTCGATCCGCGCCGGAAGGGGCGCGGGTTTGGTGATCGGTGGCATCCGTCTCAATCTCCTCGGAACGCGGCCGGCATCCCATCCCTCAGTTAGGCCGAGGGGGCAGGAGCGGTACGGCTCTCCGCAAACGCCGCGACGGCGGCTTGTGGATAGCCGCTGAAACGCCGGGCGACCCGCCAAGGTTGCCGCCCCTGACACCCTCGTGTAGAGGTCGCCGCCATCCCACGGGGCCGCGTATCCGGACCCGTAGACGCTGAGGGTGGTCGCGCGGGGCGTACCGGGCTGTCCGGTGGCGAAGGGGGCTTCCCGCCCGACCGATCCGGAATCCGTCCAGCCCGCGAGAAGACATGTCCGACGAGCCCGCACACGGCAGCGCCACCTTCGAGCGCGTGGCCGACATCATAGCCGAGACCGCCGACATCCCGCGGGAGAAGATCACCCCCGAGAGTCATGCCATCGACGACCTTGGCATCGACAGCCTCGCCTTCCTCGACATCGCCTTCGCGGTCGATAAGGCCTTTGGGATCAAGCTGCCGCTCGAGCGCTGGACCCAGGAGGTCAACGAGGGCAAGGTCCCGGCCGAACAGTATTTCGTGCTCAAGAATTTGTGCGCGCGCATCGACGGCTTGGTGGCCGAGAAGGCCGCCAAGGTCTGACACGCGCCGGCTGATCATCCCGCCATGCGCCTCGAATATTTCGAGATGATCGATTCCGTGCGACTCCTCGACCGGGCCGCCGGACGGATCGAGGCGCTCGCCCGGGTGCCTCTGGAGAGCCCGGTCTTCGAGGGGCACTTCCCCGGCCATCCCCTGGTGCCCGGCGTGCTCCTGACCGAGACCATGGCGCAGGCCTCGGGCTACCTCGTGCTCGCCCATCTCGAGTTCAGCCGGATGCCTTTCCTCACAGGGGTCGACAAGGCGCGCTTCCGTTCCTTCGTCGGGCCTGGGGCGGACCTCGTCGTGACGGCGAGCCTGGAGCATGACGGCTCGGGCTATGCGGTGACCAAGGCCGCGATCCACCATGCCGGCAAGGCGCTCTGCGACGCGGAGCTGCGCTTCCGCACCATGCCGTTCCCGGACGGGCTCGACGCGCCCATGCGGGCCCGAGCGGAGGCGATCGGCCTGTTTCCCAATCCGGTGCGGCCGTGAATCGCCCCGTCGTCGTCACCGGCCTCGGCCTCGTCTCCTGCGCGGGCGAGGGCGTCGAGGCCCACCTCGCGGCCCTCGATTCGGTGGCGGCGCCCCGCACCGACACGGAGACCTTCGCGCCTTATCCGGTGCATCCTGCCCCTGCGATCGCCTGGGATGGCCAGATCCCCAAGCGCAGCGACCAGCGCCAGATGGAGGCGTGGCAGCGGCTCGGCGTCTACGCGGCCGGCCTTGCCCTCGATTCTGCCGGCGTGAAGGACGATGCCGCCTTCAAGCAGGCGCTTCACCTCGTCGTGGCAGCCGGCGGCGGCGAGCGCGACTACGCGGCTGACGGGGCGATCCTGACCGGCCTGCGCGGCGCGGAAGATCCTGGCGCCTACCTGAACGAGCGGCTCCAGAACGACCTGCGCCCGACCCTGTTCCTGGCCCAGCTCTCGAACCTGCTCGCCGGCAATATCGCCATCGTGCACGGCGTGACAGGGGCTTCGCGGACCTTCATGGGCGAGGAGGCCGCCGGGGTCGATGCCCTACGGATCGCCCAGGCGCGGGTGGCCTCGGGCCAGATCGACGCGATCCTGGTCGGCGGCTCGTACAGCGCCGAGCGGCCGGACGTGCTGGTCATCCACGCCATGGGCGGTTTCCTCGCCCGGGACGCGTACCGACCGGTCTTCGAGCGCGGAGACGCGGGCGGGTTCATCCTCGGCAGTTGCGCGGCCTTCCTGATGCTCGAATCGGAGGCTCATGCCGCCGCCCGCGGGGCTCGCGCGCTGGCCCGGCTCGACGCGGTGGCGAGTGACCGCACCCGGCGTGCTGCGGGCAGCGTGGCTGAGAGCCTCGAGAACCTATGGTGCCAAGCCGGGCTCTCGGCGCCCGACCAGATCCTGTCTGGCGCAACCGGCGGTGCGCCGATCACCGGCGAGGAGCGGGACGCCCTGTCCCGGCTCGCGCCCGATGCCCGCCTGCGCGCCCTCGGCGACGTGATCGGCCACGGGCTGGAAGTGGCGGCGCCGTTCGGGGCGGCACTGGCCGTTGCCCTCGTGGCCGAAGGCCGCGCCCGCGAGGTCGCCGTCACCGCGGTGGGGCATCGCCGTGGAGAGGGCGTTCTGCGCCTCCGTCCGGCCTGAGGCGATCCGGTTCAAGCCCAGCCAAATATCGGCCCCGGAACACAGATTTTCGGTGCACCGGCGTCGGTAGATCCTATTCCGCCGCTGCTCAGCAGGATCCACCGGTACCGATCATCGGGGTCTTCGGGCCCGAAAACCCGACCCTACAGGGGCGGTGAGCGTCAGAAATATTTCTCTGCGCTTGCCAAAAAACCGCGAGCGGTCTATTTCTACGGCATCGGCACGTGTCCGGATATCTTGGACCGTTACGCCTTCGCAGGGCGGTTCTGACTTTCCTATCGCTATCGGTCGATGCCGGCGCCATCCTGCACGGGTGGATGCCTTCTCTCACTATGCCTGCGAAGATCAAGGAATTCCATGAGCACCGGAACCGTCAAGTGGTTCAACGAGACCAAGGGCTACGGCTTCATCCAGCCGGATGACGGCGGCAAGGACGTGTTCGTCCACATCTCCGCTGTCGAGCGCGCCGGCCTGCGTAACTTGGCCGAGGGTCAGAAGGTTAGCTACGAGCTGGAGACCGACCGCCGCAGCGGCAAGCAGTCCGCCGGCCAGCTCCAGACGGCCTGATTCCCGTCCAGAACGTCTCTAGTCGAAGCCGCTCCCTCCGGGGGCGGCTTCTTCGCATTCAAATTCTTTCGGGGCGCTGGCCTCCGCCGCGCCCGACCCAGGAGTGTCTGTGAGCTTTCCCAACAAACAAGGTGTCGTTGATCGCCTCGAGACCGCCGCCAAGGCCCGGTCCGAGATGCTGGCCCGGTTCCGGGCACGTCCGTCCGCCGATGATCCGGCGGTTCTCGCCCGTCAATCTGCCCGCCGTGCCGTCGTGGATGCCCGCGAGGCCCGTGCGGCCGAGCGCGCCGCCCAGCGCCAGGCCGAAATCGAACGCGCGGCCGCCGCGGCCGAAGCCGAGCGCCTCGCCGAGATCGAGCGCAAGCAGGCCGAGCAGCTCGCTGCCCAGGAGCGTGCCAAGGCCCTCCAGGCCGAGCAGAAGGCCCAGCGCGACGCACGCTATCTCGCCCGCAAGGCCAAGGCTCAGAAGAAGCGCTGAAGCGCCGTCTTGTCGCCCCCGTCGCAGGAGCCCGGTATGTCCCACAAGTTCAAGGTCGGCCAGCGTGTCTGCCGGCCCCGACTCGGGCTTCCCGGCGACCGGGGCACGGACGAGGTCTTCGAGGTGCTGCGGCTTATGCCGGAGGACCAAACAGGCGAGCGGAGCTACCGGATCCGCACGCAGGGCGGCGAGCGGGCCATCCGCGAAAGCGATCTCGTGGCAGCGCCGGGCGCCTGAACCGGACGCTCACCCGAACTGCTCCCGCAGGATGCGCTCGTCGAGGCTGTGGCCGGGGTCGTGCAGCAGCACCAGTTCGGTGGAGCGGTCGAGCGAGGTCTCGACCGTGCAGACCCGGCGGAACTCGGTGTGGTCGGCCACCGCCGCTACGGGGCGATGGGGTGCGTCGAGCACGTCGATCCGGATCTTCGCGTAATCCGGCAGGAGCGCGCCGCGCCAGCGCCGGGGCCGAAAGGCCGAGATCGGGGTCAGCGCCAGGAGCTTGGCGTCCAGCGGCAGGATCGGGCCGCCCACCGAGAGATTATAGGCGGTCGAGCCCGCTGCGGTTGCGACCAGCACGCCGTCGGCGATCAGCAGATCGAGCCGGACATGGCCGTCGACAGCAATCTTCAGTTTGGCGGTCTGGTGGGTCTGGCGCAGCAGATAGACCTCGTTGATCGCCCGCGCCCGGTGCGAGCGGCCTTCCGTGTCGAGCACGTCCATCACCAGCGGGTGGATGACGCTGCGATGCGCCGCTTCCAGATGCTCCAGGAGATCGTCGTCCCGGAACTCGTTCATCAGGAAGCCGACCGTGCCGCGGTTCATCCCGTAGATCGGCTTCGGATTGTCCATGAACCGGTGCAGCACCTGCAGCATCAACCCGTCACCGCCGAGCGCCACCACGACATCGGCCTCCTCGGGCGGAACGTGATCGTAGCGGCGCATCAGGGCGGCGGCGGCCTCGCGGGCGTAGCCGGTCGGGCTCGCCACGAAGGCGATCTTTTTGGTGTGTGGCATGGGTCAGGCGGGGCCGGGCAGGCGCGTCGCGTCAGGCGTCATCACGTCACGGCTCCAGTGCTGACGAGCGAACCGCCCGGTTGACGTCGGTACCCCGCATGCCCCTCACTCTCCGGGACTGCGCGACCCGGAGGCATAGCATGGAGCGTCCGCTCCTCGTCTACACCACCTTTCCCGATCTGGCCTCGGCCCTCAATATCGGCGAGGCTCTCGTCCGCGAACGGCTGATCGCCTGCATCAACGTGCTGCCGGGCATGCGCTCGGTCTACAGCTGGAAGGGCGCGATCGAGCGCGGCGAGGAGGTCGCCGCCATCCTCAAGAGCCGCGACGGCTTGGCCGATGCCCTGTCGACTGCCCTGAAGGCGCGCCATCCCTACGACACGCCGATCATCCTGCACCTGCCGGTCACCGGGGCGGATGCCGACACAGCAGCCTGGATCCTGGCGGAGACCGGTCTCGGAGCGTCGCCGGATCACACGGCCTGACCGAACGGAGCCGGTGCGGCGCGGGCGCGCACCCGTTTGCGTCTGCCGAGGTGATTGCGTTGTCAGGCGCCGACAGGACGCCGCATCGCCCGCGGGTGCGGGCCGGGCGCGCCGGATGGGGACGTGAACAGATGGCGGCATCGAGCAACGCATTGCGCGTGGCGGCCCTCGTAATCGCACTCCTCCCGAGCATCGGGAGCGCCCGGGCGGCGGGCGACAATCCGGCGCTGAGCATCGTGCCGGCACCGTCCGGTCCGGCGGGTCTGGCAACGGCCGATCCGCCCGCTCTGCGCTACGGCGTGCTCTATGCCGACGCCGGGGGGCGCAGTCATGTCCAATATTGCGATCTGAAGAATTTCGCCTTCAAGAGCTACGCGCCGCCCGCGCCGCCGCAATATGTCGGCACCCCGCCCGGCGACGTGGCGTCGATCGCCTACGCAGTCCTCCCGGTCGGCTATGTCGGCCCGTGGCACGCCGCGCCCGGCCCGCAATGGGTCATCACCTTATCGGGGCGCTGGTCGGTGGAGGCCACGGACGGCACCGTAATGGAGCAAGGGCCCGGCGAGATCCAGTTCAACGCCGATTCAGGGTCGAAACCGCAGGGGCCGGACCGCCGTGCCGGTCACCTGACCCGGCAGGTCGGCGACGTGCCAACCGTGCAGCTCATCGTGTCGGTGAAGCCGCAGCCCGGCGGAGACGGCACCGAGCCCTGCCAGCCCGCGCAGCGGTGATTCCTGGGCGAGCCTGGGATCGGTCCGTCTCAGACCCCGCTCACCGGATAGCTGCGTCCCTTCCACGTGGCGGCGCCGGCCCGCTCCCGGCGCAGCAGCACGTTCCATTGGATCGCCAGCGCCACCGCGACCGCGGCCGGGTGGAGCGGGATCGTCGCGAGCGGCGCCCGGACAGCCAGGGTTATGGCCGCCCGCGTCGCTAGTGACAGGGCGAGCGCCGCAGTGGCGCAGACCTGGGCAGCGGATGGGATCAGGCCCAGCAACCCGGCCAGGACGAGGAGCGGCGGCAGGACCTGCCCGCCGCCGAGCAGCAGGGTCCAGACCGGCAGGGCCCGGAGCGTCGCCATGCCCTCGTGGGCGTTTTTGGAGAAACCCGCCCAGGCCTGCGCAAAGCCGGCGTACATCCGGCAGGTGGCGAGCGAAGTGGCGGCCACAAGATCCGTCCGGTACCCGGCCGCACGGAACAGGCGTGGCAGGCGGACGCCGTCGTGCAGCGAGGTGCGGATCGCGCCGTGGCCGCCGGTCGCCGCGTAGGCCGCAGCTTCCATCAGGATGAGCTGTCCGCAGGCCGCGCCGAGCGACGGGTCTGTCAGGCGGCGCATCAGTGGTACCGGCAGGTAACCCAAGAGCAAAAAGTCGATCATCGGCACGGTCAGCATCTCGCCGAGCGTACCCAGATCCTGCCGCGGCACGCCGCTGACCAGCTCCACGCCGGTGTGGTGGGCTTGCGCCGCCAGGGACGCGGCGGCCTCGGGGGCGAGCCGCACGTCGGCGTCGATGAACAGGAGGTGCCGTCCGCCTGCGAGGCCGGCCATGTGGAAGCAGGCGTGGTTCTTGCCCGTCCAGCCCTCGGGCAGCGACGGCACGGCGACGAGGCGCAGGCGCGGATCGCCGATGGATCGCACGATCTCCGCAGTCGCGTCGGTGGAATGATCGTCACCGACGATCACCTCGACCGGCACCAGCGTGCTGGCGAGCGCCGCGTGGACGGTGGCTTCGATGTTGCCGGCCTCGTTGCGCGCCGGGATCAGGATCGAGACGAGGCCCGCATCTGCCTCCGGCCTCGGCCGGCGCAGGACCGTGAGATTCACGGCTGTCAGCACCGCCGGAAGGATGGCCAGGGCGAGACCGAGCAGAGCCAGTGCCGTCAGGAACAAGTCGGTCATGGTCCGTGCCGGAGATGGAGGCTGCCCGGTCCCTGCATCGCATGGGGGCGGCGTGGCGTCGAAATCCTCACGCGGCGCGGTCCTGCCCGTCCGCGGCGCGGTGGGCCGGATCGAAGCGTCGGCCGGAGAGCCGGGCCGCGAGGCTCCGCCAGAGGTCGTAGACACCCCCGACGCCCTTGCGGCCGGAGACCAGGGCGCGGAAGCGCGCCGGCTCGCGGCTGATCACGTCGGCGGTGAGCCGGTCCAGGGTGACGGTCAGATCGGCCTCTAACCGGGCGAGGCGCTGTGGCCGGGGCAGGGCGGCGAGGTCGGAGGCCGGGATGCCGGGCCCGAACGCCGCGAAGGCGCCGGCGCCCCGCTCGTCCCAGAAGGCGTATTCGACGGCCATCGGCACGAACAGGGCGTCGGGGGCGACCTCGGCGAGCCGCGCCACGCCGGGCCGCAACGCGAGGGGCCGCGCGCGGGCATCGGCGAAGCGGCCCTGCGCGGTGATCCAGAGCATCCCGTCCGGTGCGGCCAGAATCGTCCGGGCTGCCGCCAGGAATTGCGCGGCGCCGCGGGGGCTGTCGAGATCGACCCCGAAGGCGCCGATCCGCTCAAAAATCCGGTAGCGCGCCAGCATCGCGGCATCGAAGGGCGCGCGGCTCAGCCGCTCCGGGTAGAGGCGCCCGGCCAGCACGATGATCAGGGCTGCATCCCACCACGCCGGATGGTTGCAGTAGACCACGATGGGTCCGCGATGGCCGCAATCGGGCGGTGTGCTCCAGAGCGGGAGGCGCAGGGCGTCGAGATGGCGGTGCAGGTAGCGTTCGAACCACGCCACCATGAAGCGGCGGATTGCTGGGGAGACGGGGGGAAGGGGCGAGGCTTGCCACCCGCGTACGGAGCCCTCTTGTCTCGCGGCGGGGCTAAGAGGCCCGGACATCTTGGGTCGCCACCAACGCGAGCTACGGAGCGCGACCTGCCCCGTTTCCCGTGCGGGAAAGGGTTGTTGGGGTGAGGGGCGAGAACGTTCAGGATCAGGCACGCCGCTGATGCGCGTGCCAATCGTGCCTCGTTCGGCCAGACCAGATCCCTCACCCTGTCCCTCTCCCGCATGGGAGAGGGGATCCGCGCCCGATCCTGCGGTCGCATCGCTGGAGCGGATGGTCGAGTCCGTCGTCACGCCGTCGCGCGCAGGGTGCCGCGCGCGTCCTGATCGTGCGCGTCGGCGGCGATCCAGCCGGACATCATCACCATCGGCATGCCGGGCCCCGGATGGGCGGCGCCGCCCGCGAGGTAGAGGCCGCGCACCTGCCGCGAACGGTTACCGGGCTTGAACGCCCCCATCACCCGCCCGTGCGAGGCCAGACCGTAGATTGCGCCGTTCAGAACCTTGTACCGCTCGTGGATGTCCTGCGGCGTCAGGTGGCGCTCGACGACGATGCGCTCCTCCAGATCCGGCATGTTGGCGGTGCGTTTGAGCTTGTCGAGGATCGTCCGGCGGTAATTCTGGAACAAAGGCCCGTCCGGGCGCCAGTCGTGATGCGGCCGCAGATAGGGCGTGTGCACCAGGACGTAGAGTGCCTCGCCGCCCTCCGGCGCCACGCTTGGATCGGTGGAGGAGGGGGCCGCCAGATAGGCGGTCGGGTCCGGGGCCGGCTCGCCCTTGTTGTAGATGTAGTCGAACTCCTCCTCGGGATCGCGGGAGAAGACGAAATCGTGGTGGTTCAGGTGCTCGTAGCGCTTGTTGAGCCCGAGATAGAGCACCACGCCCGAGCAGGCCGGCTCGGGGTTCTTCTTGGCGTAGACCTTGGCGGCCTCGCCGCCGACGAGTTCGCGGTAGGTGCGCACCGAATCCATGTTGGAGATCACCGCGTCGAAGGGCGTGACGCCCGCAGCCGTGCGCACCCCGCGGACCGCGCCGTTCGCGGTCTCGATGCCAGTCACCTCGGTGTCGGTCTTGCAGGTCGCGCCGAGCTCCTGGGCAAGCTTGGCGAGGCCCTCGGCGACCGCTCGTGTGCCGCCCATCGGATACCAGACCCCGTCGGCGGTCTGCATATGCGCAATGGCGCAGAGCACCGCCGGCGCGCCGTAGGGCGAGGAGCCGACATACTGCACGAAGTGGTCGAGCATCTGCGCGAGCCGGGCATCCTTGACCTTGCCGCGGATCGTCGAGGCCACGGAGGCGTGCATGCGCAGGGAGAGCACGTCGCGCAGGGTGCCGGGATTCATGTTGGCGCGGATGTTGATCGTGTCGAACAGGTCCTCGACCGGCTTCCAGAAGAAGAATTTTTCTGAAACCCCGTGTAGATGCTCGGAGATGGTGAGGAATTTCTTGTAGCCCTCGCCGCTGCCCGGAGCGAAGCGCTCCATGTCGCCGGCCATTCGCTCGACGTCCTGCATCAGGTCGATATGGGTGCCATCGTCGAAGAAGCAGCGCCATTGCGGGTCGAGGCGGCGCAGGTCCATGTAATCGTGGACCGAGCGGCCGGCCTCCGCGAAGATGCGCTCCAGAACCCGGGGGACGGTCAGGATGGTCGGGCCCATATCGAAGCGGAAACCGCCTTCGTGCAGCACCGCCGCCTTGCCGCCGAGCCAACCGTTCTTGTCGTAGACCGTCACGCGGTGGCCCCGCGCAGCGGCGACGCACGCGGCCGCGAGTCCGCCGAGCCCGCTGCCGATGACGGCGACCGTGGAATCCTGGGTCATCCTGTTGGGTCGCTCCCGGGGCCGTCGAGCCGACCCGCAGAGAGGAAGCTAGACCTGCGGCCGGACGGGTCAACGCGCCACCCGGTCGCGGCGCGGGCAATTTAGCCCGCGTCTGTGGACAGTTGGCTTAGAAAATTGCCGATTTCCCGGCGGCGCAGCGTCGCGTCGAGGATCTCGGGTCCGATCCCGTGCCGCCACGCGAGGCGTCGGGCCGCCTCCGGGTCCCGACCCTGGAGCCCGGCGATCTCGTCGGCATAGGCTGCGACGTCCTGCGGATCCTCCGCGAGGCCTGCCTCAACGACGGCGGTGTCGCACAGGCGCAGCATCGCGGCCAACTCATCGAGATCGAGTTCCGGATGGTACTGCGTCCCCCAGAACCAGCCGGCGCCGTGCCGGATCTCGATCGCCTGGATGCCGAGCAGGCGGTTGCCGGCGAGCACGCGGGCGCCCGGCGGCGGCTCCAGGACGGCGTCGGAATGGATCGCCGGGGCGTCCCAGGTGGCCGGGCGGCCGGCCAGCAGCGGATGGGTTCGACCCTCTTCGGTCGGTGTGATCGCCCGGGCGAAGCCGTATTCGGGGCTGCGGGGATTCTCGGCGGCTCTGCCGCCCGCCACCGTGGCGGCGACCTGCACGCCCCAGCACGAGCCGAAGACCGGCCGGCCCGCCTCCAGGGCGGCGCGCATCAGATCGAGCTGCCGGGTCACCTCGGGCGTGCCCTCGGAAACCTTGAGGGTCGACCCGGTGAAAATCACGCCGTCGAAATCGTCGAGCCCCGCCGGCAGAGCGGCGTCCGCATCGGCCGGGCTGACGAGCCGGCAGGCTGTCCCCGGGGCGAGCGCCCGAACCACCGCGGCGTAGGATTCGGCTGAAGTGCGGCCGGTGGCCGCGACGTGCCGGTCGCGCGCCGCGCGATCGTTGCCGTCGGCGATGAGCAGGCGGAGCATGGGATTCCTTGGTCAGACGGGGCCGGACCGTGCCCGATCACGGCTTTCCTGTCCGCCTCTGCCGGGTCGCAGGGGGAGGCGCGGATCGTCGCGCCCCCGGCACGGTTTCGGAAGAAGGATCGGTCGGCGGAAGCATCGGGCTTCCAAAACCTGCAATCCCTCGCTGTGATCGGTTGCGGGGGCGCGCACGGGAAGTTGATCCGCGCCGGATCACCTTGCCCCCCAAACAGGTGATGTGTCCCGATCAATCATCGCCGTATTCGTTGCGGCCGAATAGTGAGACGTGATCGATGCGGAGGTTCGTATGCCGGATCTCATAGATATGGAGCTCTGCTGTCTGGAAGCTCGGGGGTTGATCGCGCGCGCCGAGGTTGCCGTTCATACCCTGAATGCGAACGGCGCGTGCGAGGGCCATCTTTTGATGGCTGCGCAGGGCCTCGCGGCCATGAGGCACCTCAACCGGATTATCGAACTGCACCACAATCGCCTCGTCGGCGAAGCCCATCCCACCGTCGTGAGCCCGCCCGTTGTGCCCCGCCGGACCTGGCTGACCATCCTGCGTCAGCGCCTCGCGATCGGTGGTCCCGCCCTGGAGACGCAGGTTTGACGGGATCCGTGGCGTGACCGGAAACCGCATGCTGCTTCGGTGAGGCGAAGCCATGATAAGAGCCGTGCTGATATCGCTTGCGCTGCTGCTGATCGGTGTGACGCTGCCGGCCTCCGGGACTCGGTCGCCACCGGTCTTTCACCAAGCCGTGGAGATCGAGACCCTGGTCAACCGGGCCGCCGAGGTCTTGGAGGAGCGTGGACCCGCCGCCTTCGCCGAGTTTCGGCGGAAGGGCAGCGTGTGGCGCTACGGGGATGTCTACCTGTTCGTGGTCGACATGCGGGGGGTGGTGCTGTTCAACGCGGCCCACCCGAACCGCGAGGGGCGGGATCTGCTCCACGAGCGCGACGCCGACGGCAAGCAGTTCCACAAAGACTTCATCGAGGCCGTCAGCCAGTTCGGGTCGGGCTGGGTCGATTACATGTTCCCGAGGCCGGGACAGTCGGTCCCGACCGTCAAATGGAGCTACGTCTGCGCGACGCACGTCGCGGGTGCGGAGGTGCTGATCGGGGCCGGCGTCTACGTCGAGTAGGGGCGCCGTTCAGGCCGTGCGCCGGGCTGCCAGCGCCAGGGCGAGCCCAAGTCCGGCGAGCGCCAGCGCCCCCAGAACGGCCAGCGCAGGCGCGGCAACCGCGAAACCCTCGCTCAGCGCATCCTGATAGGCGGTGATCGCCCAGGCGTTCGGGGTGAGCCAGCCGGCCTGCTGCAGCCACGGGGGCATCAGGAAGCGCGGCACCATCGAACCGCCCACCGCCGAGAGCAGCAGCACCCCGAAGGTCGAGGCGAGGTGTGCCTGCTGGCGCGTCGCCGCGAGCGCGCAGGCGGCGAGCGCCAGCCCCGCCGCCATGGCGGAGACCAGCAGGCAAGTGGCCAGGAAGGCCGGCCAATGCGGCCCGATCTCCACGCCGTAGAGCAGCCCGGCTGCCAGGAAGATCAGCCCCGCCTGCACGACACCCTGAAGCGTTAGGAATCCGAACTTGCCGAGCACCACCACCGGCAGGCCGCCCGGTCCCGCCATCAGCCGCTCGGCGAGGCCGGTCTCGCGCTCCTCGACCAGCGACATCGCTCCCTGCATGGCGGCGAACAGCAGGAACACCGCGGTGATCGCCCCCGCGTAATAGCTGATCCGGGCGTTGGCCGTGCCGGCGGCGGTGCTGCGCCGTTCGACCAGATCGGCGAAGCTGAACGGCTCCTTCCTGGCCCGCTGCTCGGCGAAGGCCTCGTCGAGGAAGCGACGCTCGTCCGGGCCGATCTTGCCGCTGCGCTCCACGTCGGCGACGATCCGCGACAGCACCACATCGGGCAGAGCTGCGTTCAGCACGCGCTGGAGCTGGCCGAGGGCGATCGGCGTCGCGAGCGCCTTGGCGGGATTCTCGACCAGCACCACCGGCTGGTCGGCCGGGCCGGGTGCGCCCGCCGCCGGGGCCGCGATCAGATCGCCCCGCAGGGCCAGCGCCACATCGACCTCGCCCGAGCGCACCGCCTCGGCGACGCCGGCGAGGTCCGTCACGGTCAGCCGCGTGACCCGCAGGGACGGATCGGCGGCCAGCGCGTCGGTGAGGCGCTGCGTGGCGGCCGTGTGGGCGAGGTCGGCGAGACCCAGATGGATGCGGATCCGGTCACCGGTCGCCCCCGAGAAAATCGCAGCGAAGATCGAGAAGATCACGGTCGGCAGAACGAAGGCCATAACCAGGGCGGCGCGGTCGCGCAGCAGGCTCAGCGCCATCACGCGGAACGCGGCGCCGATCATCCGGCGATCCCCGCCCACAGCGTGGAGGTTCCGGTGTCGTTTGCCTCGCGGAGCCGGAGCGCGTCGCGGTAGAGCGCTTCGAGCCGCGGGGCGCGCACCCGGATCTCGGCGACCGGCACGCCCTGGGCGCGCAGGGCTCCGAGCAGGGCCGCGCCGTCGAGGCCGGCCCGCTCCACCGAGCGCCAGACGAGGCCGCCCGGCTCGGCGGCCCCGAAGCCAGCCCGGCGCAGGGCCCCGGCGGCGGCAGCGTCGGCCGGGATCGTGAGGCTCAGTTCCCGTTCGGGGGCGCCGGTGCGCAGCTGCGCCAGCAGATCGGCGAGACGGCCGGCGCGCACGATCCGCCCCTGCGCCAGGAACGCGACCTGTGAGGCCAGGCGCTCGGCTTCCGCGAAATCGTGGGTGGCGATCAGGATCGCGGTGCCGGCCGCCTTGAGCCGGTCGAGGACGGCGTGGATCGCCGCCCGGGCGGCGAGGTCGACACCGCTGGTCGGCTCGTCGAGGAGGACGAGATGCGGCCGGTTCATCAGGCTCGCCGCGATGTTGACCCGGCGTCGGTACCCCCCCGACAGGGTTCCCACGGGCCGCCGGGCGACCTCGGCGATGTCGGCCACCGCCAGCGCGGCCGCTACAGCCGTCTTCCGGTCGCGCCTCGCCACGCCCGCGAGTTGGCCGAACACGCCGAGATTCTCGGCCACCGTCAGCTTCGGATAGAGGGCGATCTCCTGCGGCACCCAGCCGATGGCGCGGCGGGCGCTGCCCTCCCGATGCGGATTCGCCCCGCCCACCCGCACGGACCCCGCGCTCGGCCCGAGCCGGCCCGCTACAAGGCGCATCAGCGAGGATTTGCCCGCCCCGTTCGGCCCGAGGAGCGCCAGGGTCTCGCCGGCTTCGAGATCAAGGTCGACATGGTCCAGAACCCGCCGTCCGCCTAGGTCCAGGTCGACGCCCGCGATCTGGACCAGGGGGGCCATCTGGGTCAGCGCCGCGGCAGGGCACGGGCCAGGCGCACCCGCAGGGTGCCGCCTGGCTCCCGCAGGCCGAAGGCGGCCTCGGCGAAGTCCGGCCGCGTGCGGCGCCCGACGGCACCCGAGAAGCCGTAGGGTTCGAGCGGCAGGCCGAGCCCGGTGCGGTCGAGGCGGCCGTTGTCGTTCGAGTCCTGATAGGCCGCCACCGCGTAGGTCCCCACCGGCACGCCGCGGAAGGTGAACAGGATCCGGTCCGCCGAGGCCGGCGCCTCGTCGCCCCGGGCGCAGGCAGATTCCGCGAGTCCACCCTGACACAGGGCGACCCGCACCGGGCCGCCGCCCGGCTCGATCCCGTCGACCTCGACCTGCACGGTCGCGGCCGCCGCCGGCTGCGCAGCGCAGAGCGCGCCCACGACGGTGAGCCCCAAGAGGCCGCGCCGGCGGCCTGCCGGCCGCCTCACGAGGCCTCGCCGGAAGTGGCAAGCGGCGCGGTCTCGGGGATGCCGGACGCGGCGGCGGCGCGGGCGCCGGCCAGTTCCTCGATCAGCAGCCGGGCCGAGATGCGGGCACCCTCGTAGATCACCGGCAGGCCGGAGCCCGGATGGGTGCCGCCACCGACGATGTAGAGCCCCGGCCCGAAGCGGTTATGCGGCCGGAAATACAGCATCTGCATCAGGTCGTGGGCGAGGTTGAAGGTGGCGCCCTCGTGGACGGCGAAATCCTCCTCCCACTGGGTCGGGTCGATGATCCGCTCGTAGCGGACCCGCGACTCGAGATCCTCGATCCCAAGGAGCTTCAGCCGCTCCAGCACCAGGGCACGGTAGCTGTCGCGCTTTGCAGCCCAGTCGATCCCGGCCTTCAGGTTCGGCACCGGCACGAGGACGTAGAGGGCGGTGTGCCCCGGCGGCGCCATGCCGCCGTCGGTGTAGCCGGCATGCTGCACGTAGAGCGAGGGCTGCATCGGCAGCGTGCCCTCGGTGATCTCGCGGATGTTCTTCTCGTAGCCGTCGGCGAGCAGGATCGTGTGATGCCCGAGACTCTCGGGCATTTTCCCCTCGATGCCGAGGTAGAGCATGAAGGTCGAGCAGGAGAGCCGCGCCTTCTGAATCTTGGCGTCGCGCCAGCGTGGGCGATGCCGTTCCGGCACCAGGGCGCGGACCACCTTGGCGAAATCGCCATTGATCAGCACCGCGTCGGCGTTGAAGGTCTCGCCGTCCGCCACGACGCCGCTGGCGCGCTTGCCGTCGAACAGCACCCGCTCGACGTTGCTGTTGAGCCGCAGATCGACGCCCATGCGCCCGGCCAAGCCCGCCATCGCGTCCGAGACCGCGCCGCAGCCGCCCACCGGGTGGTAGACCCCGTGCTCGTATTCGAGGAACGACAGGATCGTGAACAGGCTCGGGCACCGGAACGGCGACATGCCGAGGTATTTGGTCTGGAACGAGAAGGCGAGGCGCACCCGCGGGTCGGCAAAGTGGCGCTTGAGATCGCGGTCGACGCTCCGGCCGGGGTGCAGATAGGGCAGGGCGGCGAGCATCGCCGGGCTCGCCATGCTGCGCAGGGTGTGGAAGGCCTGCTGCAGGATCGGCTTGAAGTATTCGAGCTTGGTCCGATTCTCGGTGAAGAACGCCTGCACGTTCCTGGCGTCGTCCGGCGCGAGGCGGGCAATCTCCTGCTCCATGCGGGCGATGTCGCCGGTCGCCCGGATCGACCCCGAGATCCCGTCCTCGCCCTCGAACACGAGATGGTATTGCGGGTCGAGCCGTTCGAGCTTGACGTGGTCCTCCAGTCGCTCGCCGCAGCTCGCGAAGATGTCGGCCAGGATCTGGGGATAGAGGAAGAAGGTTGGGCCGATATCGAACTTGTAACCGCCCGGCGCCGACACGGTCTTGGTCCGGCCGCCGACCTGGGCGTCCTTCTCAAACAGCGTGACGTGAATCCCGGCCCGTGCCAGCAGCAGGGCGGAGGCCAAGCCCCCCGGACCGGCGCCGACCACGGCTACCCGCCGCCCGGTCAGCGTCCGCAACCCATTCCCAGACTGAAGCAACGCCGCCGACTCCCCTACGAATCCCCCACGACCCTACGGCCAAGCTAGGCCTATATTCGCGCGCGGCAATTGCTGCCGTTTGTCGCGCGCAGATCGCCGCGGGCGAGCATACCGGGATAATCGTACTGCGGCAGAGCCCGCCGAGGACCTTGCGCGCCGGGGCATGTCACGCGAGGCGCGCGCTTTCCGGCGCGGGCCGGGCGTCGCGCCACAGCCATGCGGCGGTGAGGATCAGCAGCAGCGTTGCGGCAGCCCCGGTCCAGCCGAGCGCATCCCATCCGACTGGCCGGCCGGGTCCGATGACGCGCACCAGTACCGGTCCTGCGATCTGCCCGGCCGCGAAAGCCGCGGTCATCTGCGCTAGGAGTGGTGTCGGATCGTCGGGCCGCGCCTCACGCGCGAGTTGAAGCCCCGCCATGGTGGCGACCATGAACGTGCCGCCCACGAAGACCGCCGACGCGGCGATGGCCGGCAATGTCTGGACGAACAGGGGCAGGGCGGTGCCGAGCGCCATGACGCCTTGGGCCAGCGCCCAGATCCGCTGGCGGGAGCCACGCGACGCGAAGTGCGCGACTGCGGCGACCGACAGGGCGGCGGCGAGACCGAACAGTGGCCAGGTCAGCCCGAAAACCAGCGGGTCGGGGGCCAGCGCGCGGGCCATCGATGGGAGGAACGTTGCCGGGACGATGTAGCCGAACCCGAAGGTACCGTAGCAGACGACGAGGGCGAGCTGACGGCTCCGGCGGATCGGCGCGGCGGCTGCGGCCTCACGCTCGGTGATCGGGGCCGTTCGCGTGGGCGTTCCGGAGCTCCTTGAGGAGAGCGCCTGGACCAGAAGCGCGCCGAAGGCAGCGACCGCACCCAGTTCCAGCCACAGCCATTGGGCCGGCTGGCGACCGCCGATCCACGTCATCACGCCTGCCAGAGCGACACCGAGCCCGACCCCCGTGTAGATCCAGGCGCCGGCCCGACCGGCCTCCCGGCGAGCCAGTTCAGGCAGGCACCAGCCGCTGGCGCAGACCAGGGCCCAAGCGCTGAACACGCCGGCGGCGCTCCGCAGCCCGAGGCCGAGGAGCCGACTCGTGCCGCCATCGACCACCGCCATCGCGAGGGTCGTCAGCGCCACGCCCAGAAGGCTGAGCAGCAGGCCACGGCGCGGGTCTCGGGCAAACCGCGAGGCGGTGAGGGCGCCAAGAAAGTAGCCGACGTAATTCGCCGCTGCCCATTCCACCCCGCCCGCAGCGCTCACGGTCCCGTCGCGGACCATCAGAGGCAAAAGCGGCGTGAAGGCGAACCGGCCGATCCCCATGGCGACAGCGAGGGCGACGAGGCCGCTGCCGACAATCGGCCGGATCGTGGGCATTGTCTCGGTGGAGGCGCGGTGGGTGGTGCTCATCGACGGGGGTTTGAACACGAGACCGGGCTTCTTGGACAATGAATTTTCGTGACGTACCATTCTTGCTATGAGAATGATGAACCTCGACGACCTGCATATCTTTCGGTGCGTCGTGCGCGAAGGCGGGGTGACGCGGGCGGCGGCACGCCTGCACCGGGTGCCCTCCAACGTAACCACGCGGATCAAGCAGTTCGAGGAGCGTCTGGGCGTCGCCCTGTTCCGTCGCCAGGGACGCAGCCTTGTTTTGACCGAGGCCGGACGCACCCTGCTCGGACATGCCGAGAAGCTGCTGCAGCTGGCCGATCAGGCTGAGCAGGACCTGCGCGGCGGGACCGTGCGCGGGGTATTGCGGCTCGGCTCTTTGGAGAGCGCGGCCGGTGCACGATTGCCGCCGATCCTGTCGGCCTTCTACGCACGGTATCCGGATGTCGCCATCGAGTTGCAGACTGGGACGACGCAGGCGTTGCTGCGCCAACTCGACCGCTTTGAAGTCGAGGCGGCCTTCGTCTCAGAGCCGTTCGAGCGGCGAAGCCTCGCGTCGGTGCCTGCTTTCGACGAGGAACTCGTGTTGATCACCGGCAAGGGTGCGCCCGTCCAGCGCGACGCCGTTGCACGGGTCGGGCGGACCGTGGTGGCGTTCCCGCAGGGCTGCTCCTACCGGGAGCGCCTGATCGCGTGGCTGGCCGAGGAAGGCGCATCGCCCGACCGCGTGCTGGAGATGAATTCCTACCACGCCATCGTTGCCTGCGTGGCGGCCGGCACGGGGGCGGCGATCGTGCCGGCCGAGATGCTGGACAGCGCCGTGCTCAGCGATGCGGTGGTGCGCCACCCGCTCCCTCCGCGCCTGCGCCGCAATCGGACACACCTCGTCTGGTCTGGAGAAGCCAGCGCCCCGTTGCAGGCGCTCATGACCCTGCTGCCGAGACCAACCGCCGACCCGTCCCGCGACAGCCGTTCATCGGCATCGCCCGTAGGGATCCGAAACGATGGATAATTGACGGCGATGCCCACAAAATCGCTGACATCCTTGCGCGCCCGGAGATCGCCGGTGCCCCCGACTGTCCCGGGCCGGTGAAACCGGGCCGTGCGACCACCCGGACGTTCACTCCCCGCCGTCAAGGCGTCCCTGGCCGCGGGCGATACTGTGCAGGGCGATCCCCGCCGCGGTGGCGACGTTCAGCGAATCGAAGCCCGCCGCCATCGGGATGCGGACCGGCCGCGCCCGGGCGAGGACGGCGGCATCGAGGCCCGGCCCCTCGGTGCCGAGGATCAGGAGCGCCCGCGCCGGCGCGAAGCGCTCCTCCAGGGTCTCGGCGGCACCGGGGCTGAGCGCCAGCGCCTGGAGGTCGAGCGATTCGGCAAGCTGCAGCCAATCCTGATCCGCGGCGAGCTGCGCGAAGGGCTGGATCAGGGCCGCGCCGGCCGAGACGCGGATACTCTTCCGGTAGAGCGGGTCGCAGCTCGCCGCATCGAGGATCACCGCGTCGGCCCCGAAGGCGGCGGCGTTGCGGAAGGCGGCGCCGACATTGTCGTGGTTGGTCAGACCCGCGAGCCCGAGCACCAGAGCCGGCGACGGCTGCCGTGGCACGAGCCCGCTCAGCCCAGGCTCCGCTCCGCGCAGGCCGACCGCCAGCACGCCCCGGTGGATCGGGAAGCCCGCCACGGCGCTCATCACGGCCCGGCTGGCCAGGAAGACCGGAGGCGGTGCTGGGCATGCGGCTACGGCCTCGGCGAGGCCCGGCCACCGTTCCGGCAGAAGCAGGATCGACTCGGCGCGGAAGCGGCTGCGGCGGCCGAGCAGCAGCCGCAGGGTTACCTCGCCCTCGACGATGAAGCGTCCGGCGCGGCCGACGAGGTCGCGCTCCCGCATGCGGGCATAGGGTTCGAGGCGCGGGTCGTCCGGGTCGGTGACGGTCTCCGGGACCGGCTCCACCTCAGCCCTGCTGTCGCTCTGTGCGGCTGGCGAGCGGGTCGGCCTCGGCCTTGGTGGGCACTTTCACGAGGGCTTCGCCGTCGAGGACGGTCTCCCCCGCCACCGAGCACTGGCAGGCGAGCCGCGCGCGACGCCGCTCGGGCATCAGCTCGGCGACCGTCACGGTGACCTCCACGACGTCGCCGATGCGCACCGGCGCGCGGAAGTTTAGGGTCTGCGAGATATAGACCGCCCCCGGCCCCGGCAGACGCGTGCCGAGCACCGCCGAGATCAACCCGGCCGTGTACAGACCGTGGGCGATGCGGGTGCCGAACGGCGTGCGGGCGGCGAAGTGCTCAGACAGGTGGATCGGGTTGCGGTCGCCGGTGATCTCGGCGAAGCCGACGACATCCGAGGACGCGATGGTCTTCGACAGGGTCTCCGACAGCCCGACCTCGAGATCCTCAAAATAGAGCACGCGCAATTCGGGCAGCATGACTCGGCAGACCTCCGCTTCCGGCCGGTCGCGCTGCGCGCAGCCGGCTCCTGTGCATGGGCCTCGCACGATCCCGGCGCCGAATCCACCCGGACAAAGGCGTAAGCGTCTCGAACTTTCTTGAGGCGCGGACAGGGTTTTCTCAACAGCCCTCGACAGGCGTGCCGCTCTCGGCGAAGACGCGCCCCGTGAACTTCGATGATGCCGCCCGGCCCGCGCCGCCCGCCCTCCGCCCTGTCGTCGCCCGCGTGGCGGCGCTGAACCTCGGCTATTTCGGCATCGAGATCACGGTGGCGCTCGCCATCGGCTCGGTGGCGCTGATCGCCGACAGCCTGGATTTCCTGGAGGACGCGGCGATCAACCTGCTGATCTTCGCGGGCCTCGGCTGGAGCGCGCGCAACCGCGCCCGGCTCGGCACCGCCATGGCGGGCATCCTGCTCCTGCCGGCGCTCGCGGGCGCCTGGGCGGCCTACGGAAAGGTCTCGCATTTCGTGGCCCCGGCGGCCCTGCCGCTGACGCTCACGGGCCTCGGCGCGCTCGCCGTGAACCTGACCTGCGCGCTGATGCTGGCCCGCCACCGCACGGGCTCGGGCAGCCTGACCCGGGCGGCCTATCTCTCGGCCCGCAACGACGCCTTCGCCAACCTCGCGATCATCGCGGCCGGGCTGGTGACGGCGCTCTCACCATCCCCCTGGCCGGACCTGATCGTGGCAGCCGGGATCGCGATCCTCAACGCCGATTCCGCCGCCGACATCCTCAAGGCCGCCGCGGCCGAGCGCCGGGCCGCCCGGTAACCACAGCCATGCGCATCTTCCCGATCTCGGACCTCCACCTCGAGCGGCGCCGCCTCGACCTGATCGCGCCGCCGTTGGAGCCGTTCGATCTGCTCGCCTGCCCGGGCGATCTCCACGAAGGCCATCCCGAGCGCGGGCTGGCGGCCCTCCTGCACCTCGCGCAGGGGCGGCCGATCGTGCTGGTGCCCGGCAACCACGAGCGCTACGCGCCGACCGGCGATCCGCGCACCGCCCCGGAGCTGCTGGCAGCCCTCGACGCGGAGGTCGAGCGCCTGAACCGGCTCGGCGCCCGCATTCACCTGCTGCAGGGCGCGCAGAGCTGCGTCATCGACGGCGTGCGCTTCGTCGGCACCACCCTGTGGAGCGACTGGACGCTGGCCGGGCGCTGGCTTGCCCCGGATGCGCCCGACCGTCCCGCCCACCCGGTCGCCTACGCGGCGGCGCGCATGACCGACCCGGTGACCGGGTCGCGGGAATATCGCGGGTCGATCCGGAAGGCCGACGGCAGCCCGTGGCAGCCCGCGGACGCGATGGCGGCCCACCGGGCCGAGCGGTCGGCGCTCCACGCCGCCCTCCGGATCCCGCATGACGGGCCGACCGTGGTGGTGACCCATCACCCGGCGAGCCCGCAGGCGGCCGACCGGTTCCGGGACGAGCCCGACGTTCCCTGGTGGGTGCCGGCCTTCTACGCCTCGACGGCTCTGGACGACCTCGCCGATTCCGAGCGGCCGGATCTCTGGATCTCCGGCCACTTCCACGCGGGGCACGATCTCCGGGTCGGCCGGTGCCGCTGGGTCTCGAACCCGGTGGAGGGGGCGACCTACCGGAACGATCGCGTCGTTGTCGTCGACGACGCTTAGAGTGCTCTCCGCCGAACCGGTCTCCGCTTCGGCGCCGGGCGCTCCGGCTCTGAGCCGCCCCTCCGCGCTCAGACGATGCCGCCGCCTCCCCCCTGCGCGGCCGGGCGCGCGGCCGCGACCTTGGCGCGGTAGCCGCTCTCCCGGTAGGCCGCGATCGGGTCGATCGCGCCGCCGGCATCCAGGCGGGCCCGGGCCAGGATCGGCCCCACGTCCGAGCGGAAGCCCGCCTTCAGCGTCTCCGAGGCCATCAGCGCGTCGTTGTCCTCCTGATAGCCGGCGAGCGCCGCGCGATCGACCAGCAGCGCCTGGGCGTAGGCGCGGCGGATCTCGTCGGCCGAGCGGATCAGGCTCTCGATCGGGTCGGTCACGTTGTGGGACTGATCGATCATGTAGGCCGGGGCGTCGCCCCGGTCGCCGAGATCGACCAGTTCGTTAAACACCAGGAACAGGCGGAACGGATCGATCGAACCGGCGTCGAGGTCATCGTCGCCGTATTTCGAATCGTTGACGTGGAAGCCGCCGAGCTTGCCCGCATGGGCCAGCCGCGACACGATCATCTCGATGTTCACGTTCGGCGCGTGATGCCCGAGGTCGACCAGGCAGGCCGCCTTCGGGCCGAGCGCCTGGGCGGTGAGCAGGCTCGTCCCCCAATCCTGCACCACGGTGGCGTAGAAGGCCGGCTCGTACATCTTGTGCTCGGAGAACAGCCGCCAGCCCTCGGGGAGCGCCGCGTAGATCTCCTGCATGGACGCGAGGTAGCGCTCGAAGGCGCGGCCCATGTGGCTCTGGCCCGGAAAATTCGCCCCGTCGCCGATCCAGACCGTGAGCGCCTTCGAACACAAAGCCTCGCCGAGGCGGATGCAGGCGATGTTGTGCGCCACCGCCTGCGCGCGCACGGCCGGATCGACGTGGCTGAGCGAGCCGAACTTGTACGACAGGGGATGGTCCGGATCGCCCGGATGATCCTGGAAGGTGTTGGAGTTCATCGCGTCGAAGCCGAGGCCCAAAGCCTCGGCCTGAGCGCGCAGCTCCCCGGGGGGCGCCGCGTCCCACGGGATGTGCAGCGAGACGGCCGGCGTGGCGCGGCCCAGCTGCTGGATCACCGCGCAATCGTCGAGCTTCTCGGCAATGCCACGGGGTTCGCCCGGGCCTGGGAAGCGCGCGAAGCGCGTCCCGCCGGTCCCGACGCCCCAGGAGGGAACCGCCACCGTGAAGGCCGCGACCTGCGCGGTCACGGCGGCGATGTCGACGCCCCGGCGGGCGAGACGCTGGCCGAGGGCATCGTAATCCTCGGCCAGGGTCCGGGTGCGGGCCGCGTTGTGGGCGGCGATCAGATCGGGGGCGATCGGCAGGCTCGTCATGATGCGCGCTCCTGTCCCGTCACCGCGTGAAGGACTGGGCGTTGCCCGCATCGACGTTGAGGATGTTGCCGGTCGACTTGGCCGAGAGGTCGGAGGACAGGAAATACACCGCCTCCGCGATGTCCTCCGGCAGCACCGAGCGCTTCAGCAGAGAGCGCTGGCGGTAATGCTCCTCCAGGGCGTCGCCCTCCAGGCGGTAGGCGGCGGCGCGCTGCTCGCGCCATTCGCCGGTCCAGATCTTGGAGCCGCGCAGGACCGCGTCCGGGTTGACGACGTTGACCCGGATTCCGGCCTCCGCGCCCTCCAGCGCGAGGCAGCGGGCGAGGTGGATCTCCGCCGCCTTGGCGGTGCAGTAGGCCGAGGCGTTCGGCGAGGCGGCGAGCCCGTTCTTGGAGGCCACGAACACCAGGGCGCCGCCGAGCTTCTGCCGCCGCAGCAGCCGGAACGCCTCCCGCGACACGAGGAAATAGCCCTTGGCCAGGATGTCCATGTTCCGGTCCCACAGGGCGAGGCTCGTGGTCTCGACTGGCTCCGAGGAGGCGATGCCGGCGTTCGACACCAGGATGTCGAGGCCCCCGAAGGCCCAGGCGGCCACCGCGAAGCCCTGGGCGACCGCCTCCTCGTCCGTGACATCGAGCCTGACGCTCTGGATCTGGTCGCGGCCATAGGCCTTCACGAAGGAGGCTTCGGCCTGCGCCAGGGCCTCGGTGTCGATGTCGGCGAGCAGCACGCAGGCGCCCTCGGCCAAAAGCCGCGCCGCCACCGCGCGGCCGATCCCGCCGGCGCCGCCGGTCACCAGCGCGACCCGGCCGGCGAGGCTCTTGGGCTTGGGCATGCGCTGGAGCTTGGCCTCCTCCAAGAGCCAGTACTCGATGTCGAACGCCTCCTGCTCGGGCAGGCCGACATAGGTGTCGACGGTCGAGGCGCCGCGCATCACGTTGATGGCGTTGACGTAGAACTCGCCGGCGATGCGCGCCGTCGCCTTGTCGCGCGCGAAGGTGATCATGCCGACGCCCGGCACGAGGTATACGACCGCGTTGGCGTCCCGCATGGCCGGGCTGTCGGGGTGGCGGCAGCGGTCGTAATAGGCCGCGTAATCCGCCCGGTAGGCCGCGATGGCCGCGTCGAGGGTCGCCAGGACCGAATCGGCCGTGCCGGCCGCCGGGTCGAAATCGAGCACCAGGGGCCGGATCTTGGTCCGCAGGAAATGGTCCGGGCAGCTCGTACCCAGGGCCGCGAGCTCGCGCAGCCGCTTGGAATTCACGAAATCCAGCACGGCGGCGCTGTCGTCGAAATGGCCGACCTTGCGCTCCTCGGTGCCGATCCGGCCGCGGATCTCCGGCATCAGCTTCGCCGCGATGGCGCGCCGTTCGACAAGCGGTAGCGTCTCGGTGGCGGCGCCGCCGAACACCGCGCGGCCTTCCGTCTCGCGGTCGAACCACGCGATCGCCGTGTTGATGATCCGCAAAGTGGTCTCGTAGCAGGAGCGGGCATCCGGCCCCCAGGTGAACAGCCCGTGGCTCTCCAGCACGACACCCTTCGCGTGCGGGTTGTCATGCGCGAAGCGCGACAGCATCAGCCCCAGTTCGAAGCCGGGCCGGCGCCAGGGCAGCCAGCCGATCTCGTCGCCGAAAATCTTTTGGGTCAGTTCCCGGCTGTTGCGCGTCGCCGCGATGGCGATCACCGCGTCGGGATGCATGTGGTCGACGTGGCGGTAGGGCAGATAGGCGTGCAGCGGCGTGTCGATCGAGGCGGCGCGCGGGTTCAGCGCGAAGGTGCAGTGGGGCAGGTAGCCCACCATCTCGTCCTCGTGCGCGGGGCCGCGATAGACCTCCCGGAGCTGCTCCAGCTTGTCGAGGTAGAGCGTGGCAAAGCCGTCCAGCTTCATCGTGCCGACATCGCCGCCCGAGCCCTTGACCCAGAGCACGCGGGTGTCTTGGCCGGTCAGCGGATCCTTCGCGGTCACCTTGGCGGAGGTGTTGCCGCCGCCGTAATTGGTGATTCGCTTGTCGGCGCCCAGCAGGTTCGAGCGGTAGAGCAGCAGGGCCGGCTCGTCGAAGCCCGCGACGGCGGCCTCGTCCCAACGGCTATCCAGCAGGCCCTGAGCGGCATGCGACATGGTCCCCTCCCGATTTTTTTATGATGAGTCCGGTAGCAACCGACGGCGAAGCCCCATCCGCCGGCTGCCGTCGGAAGATAGGCAGGGCCGATCATAATCTGTCAAGAAAGTTCACAGTCCCGCTTCGTTGCGACGCAACATGAACGATCTTGCACGAAACTGTTGACGTGCCACCGGCGAGGTGATTGGGTCATGACAGGAGGAAACGATGCATGAGCGCGAACGCCACCGCATCATTCTGGCTCTGCTGAGGGAGCGCGGGGTGGCGACCGTCCAGGCCATCGCGGCCGCGACCGGCGGGTCCGAGGCGACCGTGCGGCGCGACCTGACGGCGCTCGCCGGGCAGGGTCAGCTGAAGAAGCTGCGCGGCGGTGCGGAGGCGCTCCAGGCGCCCGGCCATCCCACCTTAAGCGTCGTGCCGCTGGCGACGCCCGCCGCCAATACCGGGCCGAACGTCCTGGAGAAGCGGGCCATCGCCCGGGCGGCCGTGGACCTCTGCGCCGAGGGGGATTCGATCATCATCAACGGCGGCACCACGACCTTCCAGATGGTGCACGCGCTGGATGGGCTGAAGCTGCAGGTCCTGACCAATTCCTTCTCGGTGGCCGACCATCTGCTGCGCCACTCGGCCTGCGGCGTAATGGTGCCCTCGGGCACGATCTACCGGGAGCAGAACATCATCCTGAGCCCGTTCGAGGATGACGGGACGGTGCATTTCCGGGCGCGCCGGATGTTCATGGGCGCGATGGGCCTCTCGGCCCTCGGCATCATGGAGCGGGACGCGCTGATCATCTCGTCGGAGCAGCGCCTGATGCGGCAGGCCGACGAGCTGATCCTGCTCGTGGACGCCACGAAGTTCCGGACCCAATCGTCGATGATCCTGGCGCCGCTCAACCGGGCGACCCGGATCATCACCGACGACCGCATCACCGACGCGGAGCGCCGGATGGTGGAGGAAGCGGGCGTCGACCTGATCGTGGTCGATCCGCGCCAGCCCGCGCGTCGGAAGGAGACATCCGCGACTGCGTAAATGAGCAAGATAGCTCAGCAGCCGTCAGGATGGGACTAAAACGGGGGGAAGACTGACATGAAGGTACTGAAGACGCTTGTCCTGTCCACGGCGCTCGCCGTCGGGCTGTTCGCCACCGCCGTGCAGGCGTCCGAGACCCGGATCGCCCTGGTGGCGAAGTCGCTGGGCAACCGGTTCTTCGAGGCGGCCGCCAAGGGCGCCGAAGAGGCCGCAAAGCAACTCGGCGATGTGAAGATCATCTATACCGGCCCGACCACCACCACGGCGGAGGGGCAGATCGAGGTGATCAACGCCCTGATCTCGCAGAAGGTCGACGCCATCGCGATCTCGGCCAACGACAAGGACGCCGTGGTCCCGGTGCTGAAGCGCGCGCAGCAGCGCGGCATCAAGGTGATCTCCTGGGATTCCGCGGTCGCGCCCGAGGGCCGGCTGCTCCATCTCAGCCCCTCCTCCGACCCGCTGATCGGCGCCATGCTGGTCAAGCTCGCCGCCCAGGCGCTGCCGGGGGGGAAGGGCAAGATCGCGATCCTCTCCGCGACCCCGACCTCGACCAATCAGAACACCTGGATCGCCGAGATGAAGACGGCGTTGCGCGACCATCCGGGGATCGGCCTCGTGGCGACGGTCTACGGCGACGACCTCAGCGACAAGAGCTACCGCGAGACGCAAGGCCTGCTCCGGGTCCATCCGGAGGTGACGGTGATCGTCGCGCCGACCTCTGTCGGGATCACCGCGGCTGCGCAGGCGGTCAAGGACGCCGGCAAGGTGGGCCAAGTGTTCGTGACCGGGCTCGGCCTGCCCTCCGAGATGGCCGGGGCGGTGCATGCCGGGGTGACCAAGAGCTTCGCCATCTGGAACCCGATCGATCTCGGCTATTCGGCCGCCTACCTTGCCTACGATGTCGTCAAGGGTGCCAAGGCGGAGCCGGGTGCCACGCTGTCGATGGGCCGCGTCGGCACGCTGAAGGTCGAAGCCGGCAATACGGGTGCGATGGCGGAGCCGGCGGTGTTCGACAGCACGAATATCGACCGCTTCGCCAGCGTGTTCTGACGAAGCTGGTCCTTGCCGCAGGGCGCACCGCTGTGAACGTTCGGCGAACCGGGCTGGCGCCGACACTCTAAAGCGGAAGTGCTTTTCCCTCCCCCTTGTGGGGAGGGGCCAGGGGTGGGGGTGGTTCAGAATTGAGCGTCCCGGTGCCTCCTGCACCACCCCCACCTCCAACTCCTCCCCACAAGGGGGAGGAGAGTGCGCCGTCCCCAAACAGCGCGGCGACGAAAACCACGGCAGATCCAAGACCCCAGGGCGCCTCACGCCGAACAGGGCCTGCCGGACGCCCGCGCGCGATCCCCGTGCGCGGGCCCCAACCCAAACAAGGGAGCGACACGCCATGTCCGGTGCCCTGCAGATCCACCACCCGTCCGATGCCGAACCGGCCGCGCTCCCGCCGCCGCGCCTCGAACTGTGCGGCATCGTCAAGCACTTCCCCGGCGTGCGCGCCCTCGACGGCGTCGACCTCGTGCTGCGCCCCGGCCGCGTCACCGCGCTGATCGGTGAGAACGGCGCCGGCAAGTCGACGCTGGTCAAGATCCTCACCGGCATCCACCGCCCCGATGCCGGCGAGATCCGGGTCGGCGGCAGGCCGGTCAGCTTCGCATCGCCCCAGGACGCGCAGGACGCCCGGATCACCGCCATCCACCAAGAGACCGTGCTGTTCGACGAACTCACGGTGGCGGAGAACATCTATCTCGGCCACGCCCCGAAGACGCGCCTCGGCTTCGTCGACTGGTCGGCCATGCGGGCGCGGGCGACCGCCCTGCTCTACGGGCTCGACGCGCCGATCCGGCCCTGGACCAAGCTGCGCGACCTGTCCATCGCCCAGCGGCACCTCGTGGCGATCGCCCGCGCCCTGTCGATCGACAGCGAGATCGTCATCATGGACGAGCCGACCGCCGCGCTCTCCCACAAGGAGGTGGACGACCTCGCCCGGGTGATCGAGCGGCTGAAGGGCCAGGGCAAGGCGATCCTGTTCATCAGCCACAAGTTCGAGGAGCTGTATCGGATCGCCGACGACTACACGGTGTTCCGCGACGGCCGCTCGGTCGGGGCCGGCCGGATGGACGAGGCCACCCACGACGAACTCGTGCGCCTGATGGTCGGCCGCAGCGTCGATCAGGTCTTCCCCAAGGTCCCCGCGACCCTCGGCGAGCCGGTCCTGGAGGTGTCGGGCCTGTGCCACCCGACCGAGTTCGACGCCATCAGCTTCACCCTGCGCCGCGGCGAGATTTTGGGGCTCTACGGTCTCGTCGGCGCCGGCCGCTCCGAGCTGTGCCAGGCCCTGTTCGGCGCCACGGCGCCCTCGGCCGGCACGATCGCGGTCGAAGGCCATCCCGTGGCGATCCGCTCCCCGGCGGATGCGGTGCGGGCCGGCATCGTCTACGTGCCGGAGGAGCGCGGGCGCCACGGCGCCGTGCTGGCGATGCCGGTCTTCGAGAACGTGACTCTGGCCTGCCTCGGCGCCGTCTCGCGGCACGGCTTCATCAAGTCGGCCGAGGAGTTCCGCCTCGCCCGCCATTACGCCGAGCGCCTGGACCTGCGCGCGGCCTCGCTGGCGCAGCCGGTCGGCACCCTCTCCGGCGGCAACCAGCAGAAGGTGGTGATCGGCAAGTGGCTCGCGGCCGGCCCCAAGGTCGTCATCCTCGACGAGCCGACCAAGGGCATCGACATCGGCTCGAAGGCCGCCGTCCACGCCTTCATGAGCGAGTTGGCGGGCCAGGGGCTCGCGGTGCTGATGGTGTCGTCCGAGCTGCCGGAGATCCTCGGCATGGCCGACCGCGTGATGGTGATGCGCGAGGGCCGGATGGCGGGTCTGTTCGAGCGCGAGGGCCTCACTGCCGAGACTCTGGTGGCGGCCGCCACCGGCAACATTCAGGCCCGGAGCGACCGGCCATGAGCGCGCCCGTGCCCCCCGGCCTCGCCGACGACCTCGACCTGCGCGGCCTTATCCTGCGCCGCGAGACGCTGCTCGCCGCCGCCCTCGTGCTGCTGCTGGCCGCGATCGCGCTCCGGTTCCCGGCCTTCGTCACCGCGTCGAGCCTCGGCGGCGTGTTCAACGACAGCGCCATCCTGATCATCATGGCGCTCGGGCAGGCGGCCGTGCTGCTGACCCGATCGGTCGACCTGTCGGTGGCCGCCAACGTGGCGCTCACCGGCATGGCGGTGGCGCTGATCGACGCCCATCATGTCCTGCCGCTGGGGCTGACCATCCTGGCGGCCCCGGTGCTGGGCCTGCTGCTCGGCGCCTTCAACGGCCTCCTCGTGTGGCGGCTCGGGATGCCGCCGATCGTGGTGACGCTCGGGACGCTGACCATCTATCGCGGCTTTGCCTTCGTGCTGTCGGGCGGTGCCTGGATCAACAGCTTCCAGTTCTCGCCGTCCTTCCTGGCGCTCCCCCGGACGGAATGGCTCGGGGTGCCGGTGCTGAGCTGGATTGCGCTCGCCGTCGCGGCAGCGGCCTCGCTCGTGCTCGGCCGCACGGCGGCGGGCCGGGGCTGGTTCGCGGTCGGCGGCAACCCGATCGCCGCCGCCTATGCGGGGATCGACCCGGGCCGCTCCCGCTTCTTCGCCTTCTGCTTCTCCGGCATGCTTTCGGGGCTCTGCGGCTATCTGTGGGTCGCCCGCTATGCCGTCGCCTATGTCGATCTGGCCTCGGGCTTCGAGCTCGACGTGATCGCGGCCTGCGTCATCGGCGGGGTGTCGATCGCGGGCGGGATCGGGTCGGTCACCGGCGCCGTCCTGGGCAGCCTGTTCCTCGGCACGATCAAGAACGCGCTGCCGGTGGTGAACGTCTCGCCCTTCGCCCAGATGGCGATCTCGGGGACGATCATCATCGCGGCGGTGGCCCTGAACACGCGCGCCGAGCGCCGTCGCGGCCGCATCATCCTGCGGCCGGTCGGCCCGCAAGCGGCGGAGTGAGGCCATGGCGCTGCAACAGACCACCGCCCGGGTCATCCCGGACCGCCTCCTGGGGCCGATCGGGCGCTCCGCCATCCGCTGGGAGACGCTGCTCCTGGCGCTCGCCGCAGCGATCTTTCTCGCCAACGCGCTAGCCTCGCCGTACTTCCTCGACATCTGGAACCTGTCGGACGCCACGTTCAACTTCACCGAGAAGGCGATCATCGCGCTCGCCCTCGCCTTCGTGGTGATGGCCGGCGAGATCGACCTGTCGATGGGCGGCACCATCGCGCTCGCCTCCACCGCCATGGGCGAGGCTGCGGTCTTGGGGCTCAGTACCTCGGCCCTGGTGGCAGTCGGGCTCGGCGTCGGAGGAGCCTGCGGGCTGGTCAACGGCGTGCTGATCGCCCGGCTCGGGCTGCCCTCGATCATGGCGACGATCGGCACGATGAGCCTCTACCGGGGCCTGAGCTACCTCGCCCTCGGCGACGGTGTGCTGAAGGATTACCCGGCCGCCTTCGGCTGGTTCGGCCAGGGCTATGTCTGGCAGGCTCTGTCCTTCGAGTTCGCCTGCTTCCTCGTTCTGGCGGTGGTAGCCGGGCTCGTGCTGCACCGGACGGTGTTCGGCCGGGCCGTGCGGGCGATCGGCAACAACGCCTTCGCGGCGCGCTTCTCGGGCCTTCCGGACGAGCGGATCCGGATGATCCTGTTCCTGCTCACGGGGCTCGCCGCGGGGCTCGCGGCCGTGATGCTGACGAGCCGCCTCGGCTCGACCCGGCCGTCGATCGCGCTCGGCTGGGAACTCGACGTGGTGACCATCGTGGTGCTGGGCGGCGTCAGCATCCAAGGCGGGTCGGGCACGATCCCCGGCGTGGTCCTCGCGGCCTTCGTGCTGGGCCTCGTCACCTACGGGCTCGGCCTGCTCAACGTGCCGGGCATCATCATGTCGATCGTGGTCGGCGCGATGCTGATCGGCACCATCGCGCTGCCGATCCTGGCCGGCCGCATCCTCGCCGCGCGGAGGCGGCCATGATCGGTTCGTTCGACCCCGAGACCTACGAGAAGTACGCTTTCGCAATGCGGCTCCGGCCGGGCTGCGAGGCGGCCTATCGCGAACGCCACGACGCGCTCTGGCCGGAGCTGGCGGACCTGCTGCGCCAAGCCGGGGTGGCCGATTACTCGATCCATCTGGAGCCGGGGTCGAACCTGCTCTTCGCTGTGCTGTGGCGGCGGCGCGACCACGGCATGGACGCCCTGCCGGAGCATCCGGTGATGCGCCGCTGGTGGGCCCACATGGCCGACCTCATGGAGACCGAGCCGTCGGACGCCCCGGTCGTGCTGCCGCTCAAGACGCTGTTTCACCTGCCATGAGTACCGCGACGACGGCCCCCGCTATGAAGCCGGCCCCGGAGGCGGCGCCCGCGCCCCGCAGGATCGCGGTGCTCGATGTCGGCAAGACCAACGTCAAGCTGGTCGTCGTCGATGCCGCGACGCGCGACGAGATCTGGGTCCGGACGGTGCCGAACACGATCCGGCGCGACGGCCCCTATCCGCACGCCGACGTCACGATGATCGAAGCCTTCCTGCTCGATGCCCTCGCGGACGCGGCTGTTGCAAGCGGGACCGACGCCGTGTCGATCACCACGCACGGCGCCACCGGCGCGCTGATCGGGCCGGATGGCCTCGTCCTGCCGGTGCTCGACTACGAGCATGACGGCCCAGACGCCGTCGACACGGACTACGCCCGGGTCCGCCCGGCCTTCGCGGAGAGTTTTTCCCCACGGCTGCCCGGCGGGCTGAACCTGGGCGCGCAGCTGTTCTGGCAGTCCCAGCGTTTTCCCGAGGCTTTTGCCCGCCCGACCGGCTTCGTCACCTATCCGCAATACTGGGCGTGGCGCCTCACCGGCGTCGCCGCCACCGAGCCGACCTCGCTCGGCTGCCACACCGACCTTTGGGCGCCCGGACAGGGGCGCTTCTCCAGCCTGGTGGAGCGGATGGGCTGGGGCCGGCTGATGGCACCGGTGCGCTCCGCCTTCGACGTGCTCGGCACCGTGCGGCCCGACCTCGCCGACCGGGTCGGCCTCGGCCGCGCCGTGCCGGTTGCCTGCGGGCTGCACGATTCCAACGCCTCCCTGCTGCCCTACATTCAGGGAGGCGCGGAGCCGCGGACGATCCTCTCGACGGGGACGTGGATCATCGCCTTCGCAATGGGCGGCGCGCTCACCCGGCTCGAGCCCGGGCGGGATATGTTGGCGAATGTCGATGCCTATGGCCGGCCTGTGCCGGCGGCGCGCTTCATGGGCGGCCGGGAATTCGATCACCTGACCGGCGGCCCGGCGGTCGATCCGGACTCGGACACCCTTGCCTCGGTCCTGGCGCGTGGGGTCATGGCGCTGCCCGGTTTCGCCCGCGGCAGCGGCCCGTTCCCGGAGGCGGTTGGGGCGTGGTCGCACGATCCGGACGGCCTGACGCCTGCCGAGCGCACCGCCGCCGCCAGCCTCTACGCCGCCCTGATGACCGCGACCTGCCTCGATCGGCTGGGCGCGGACGGGCCGATCTTCGTGGAGGGGCCGTTTGCCCGCAACGGGCTCTACGGCGCGGCGCTGGCACGGCTTACCGGCCAAGCGGTGCACCCCTCGTCGCGCCGGACGGGGACGAGCACCGGCGCCGCCCGGCTGTTCGCGTCGGCGCGCGCGACGGACACGGACCGCCCGAGGCTCCTCGGCAGCGCCGCCATGCTCGGGGCTGCCTTCGACGACTATGCGGCGCGATGGCGAGATGGGATCTATAGCCGGTAATCGACTGAGGTTTTTCCCAGATCTCGATGGGCTGGGAGGGCCCGTCTGGGTCGGTTTCCGGCCGGGAAATCGTCGACCTGCAACCTCAGCTCAAAATGCTTCGACGTGGCGCTCTGAGATCAGCTGCAGGAATGTGCGTCCGGGCGAAGCAGAGTTCTAGTCCCGCGGTCTTTCGCCGGGATGTCGATCCCGTGTCATTCCGCACAGCTTGGCTGTAACGGCGGGATGTCAGCATTCCGGGCATGCGTCCAACCCTGATCGGCCCCGGATTTCGGGGCTCTGATTTGGGAAATTCATGGCCGGATTCAGCTCGACGTCACGCAGGATCGCGGTAGCGGCTCTTGCCCTCTCCGGTGCCTGGGCCACGACCACCGCATGCGCCGGCTCCGCGGCCCAGCCGGGCCAAACCGTCGGTTTGCCGGTGGGCGCGCAACTTCCGGTCGGGTTGTACTTCGTAAATCTGTCGAGCTTCGGCGTGCGCAGTACGTTGCCCAACGACTCATCGACCAACGTTAACCTGCCGACTTTCGCCTGGGCCACACCCTGGGACGTGGCGGGCGCCCGACTCCAGTTCTTCTTCACCCAGCCGATTGCGGCGGCGAGCAGCCGCGGCGCGCCCTACCAGAGCGGGGTCGGACAGCAATTGCTGGCTGCCCAGCTCGCCTGGGATCTCGGCGGCGATGTCGGCGTCAGTTATCTGTTCGGCGGCTATCTGCCGATCCAAACGCGCTTCCTCACCCAGTCGGCCTCGCTGACCCACCGCTTTGCGGCGAGCTACACCGGCCAGGACTGGAACCTCACCGCGAATCTGCTCTACGGAATCTTCCTGGATACGCGCGCGCCGTCAGGCACCCTTTATCCAGACTACCTGAACCTCGATCTCACGATGACGCGGAAGTTTGGGAAATGGCAGGTCGGCGCGGTCGCCTACGGGTCGAGCGACCTGCCCACCGGTATCGGCAGCTACCGGCCGCAGGGACAAATCGCGGTGGGCGGCCTCGTCGGGTACAATTTCGGTCCGGTGAACCTGCAAGCCTATCTCACCCGCGACGTCGTCGAGCGGAACTACGGCGGACGCGAGATCCGCGGCTGGTTGCGGGCGATCGTGCCGCTCTATCAGGATACCGCCGAGGTCGAGCCGAACCGGACCCTGGTGACGCGGCGGCAGGCGGAGTAGGCGCACAATCGCCCCTGACGGCCACGTTCCTCGCGCTCCTCCGATGGAAACGGAATTTTCAAGGAGCCGCAGCCCGTCTCTCCCCCCCCCGGGGAGGGGCCAGGGGTGGGGGTGGCGCATGAGGCACCGCGCCGCCCGATCCTGCACCACCCCCACCTCCAATTCCTCCCCGCAAGGGGGAGGAGAGAGCGCCTCGGCCTGCGAAGTACGAATATCGTAGCCCGGAGATGAGGGAGGAGTGGATCCTCAGCCGTGCACCAGCACGTTGCGGAACTGCCAGGGATCGCTGGTGTCGATGTCCTCCGGGAACAGGCCCGGACGATCGGTCAGCGGCGTCCAGTCGGTGTACACGCCGACTACCGGGCCGAGATACGGGGTCTGGACCTCCAGGCAACGGCGGAAATCCATCTCATCGGCCTCGACGATGCCGGCTTCCGGATTCTCCAGCGCCCAGACCATGCCGGCGAGGACCGCCGAGGTCACCTGCAGGCCGGTGGCGTTCTGGTAGGGGGCGATCCGGCGGGTCTCCTCGATGGAGAGCTGCGAGCCGTACCAGTAGGCGTTCTTCTTGTGGCCGTAGACCAGCACGCCGAGCTCGTCGATCCCGTCGACGATCTCGGTCTCGTCGAGAATGTGGTGCTGCTCCTGCACCTTGGCGGCCTTGCCGAACATCTCGTGGAGCGACAGCACGGCGTCGTCGGCCGGGTGGTAGGCGTAGTGGCAGGTCGGCCGGAACACCGCCTGGCCGCCCTCCTGCACCGTATAGTAGTCGGAAATCGAGACCGCCTCGTTGTGGGTCACGAGAAAGCCGAACTGGGAGCCGGCGGTCGGCACCCAGGTGCGCACCCGCGTGTCGGCGCCGGGCTGCAGCAGGTAGATGGCGCAGCGGGAGCCCTTCTCCTGCTCGCGGGCGTTGGTCGGCTTCCAGGTTTCGTGCGTGCCCCAGCCGAGCTCGGCCGGCTGGTTACCCTCGGAGATGAAGCCCTCCACCGACCAGGTGTTGACGAAGACGCCCCGCGGCTTCGGGTTCTTGGCGCGCTGCGTGTCCCGCTCGGCGATGTGGACGCCCTTCACGCCCAGATCCTTCATCAGGGACGCCCACTCGGCCCTGGTCTGAGGCTCCGGCCGCTGCAAGCCGGTATCCTGGGCGATGTTCAGGAGTGCCTGCTTGACGAACCACGAGACCATGCCGGGATTGGCGCCGCAGCAGGAGACGGCCGTCGGGCCGCCGGGGTTCTGGGCGCGGGCGTCCAGGATGTCCTGGCGGAGCGCGTAATTGGTACGATCACCCTGGCTCTTCGTCTTGTCGAAGTAGAAGCCCGGCCAGGGCTCGGCCACTGTATCGATGTAGAGGGCGCCGAGTTCGCGGCAGAGCTCCAGGATGGCGCGCGACGAGGTGTCGACCGACAGGTTCACACAGAAGCCCTGGCCGCCGCCCTCGGTGAGGAGCGGGGTGAGGACGTCGCGGTAGTTCTCGGGGGTCAGCGCCACCTTCTCGAAGCGCAGGCCATGCTTCTCAGCAAGCGCCCGGTGTGTGTCCACCGGGTCGATCACCGTGAAGCGGGTCTTGTCGTACTCGAAATGGCGCTCGATCAGGGGCAGGGTGCCCCGACCGATCGAGCCGAAGCCGATCATCACGATGGGGCCGCTGATACGACCATGGATCGGGTGACGGGACGGCTGATCGGTCATTCAAGATATCCTCGGGTCTGACGGACGCCGTGGGCGTCCGCGCTGTCTAGGCAGTGGGCGGGTTATGGCGCGCATGTGACACTGCGGCGACAGGTCGACGCATGCGCTGTTGCGCGGCCGATGGGGGCATCGCCGAAAGCGGCTCAATGGCGGCTCGTCCGGGCTCGGTCAACCATCCGCTGCATCGAGTTGTAAACACAACGTTGACGTGCCGCATCTACCGCCATGAGCTGAGCGCATGATGTGTCCGCGCTGCATCCTGTGGCCGGCACCGACCGCAGGTCTCATATTGCGATGCAACAAGGCCGCCGAGACGGCCGCCCGGCTTGGGATCTCCGGAAACGTCCGAGACCACTGCCCGTCGGAGTTCGTCATGCTCGCTCTCATCGCCTCCCGGATCCCCGGCCCGGTCACCGAGACCGCCGATCGTGATCCTGGCTTCCTCACGCTGGTGTTCGCCTGCGCCCGCGCTGTCCGCACCGGTGCCGAGACCGCCTTCGCGCGCCGCTGTGCCTTGGCCCGCGCCGTCGGTGGCCCGAACCCGCTCTGATCTGTCGGTTGCGGGGGTGGGCTCGGCGGACCGGCATTGCCGTCGGCCAGCGCGGTACAATTGCGTCCTCCCTGCTGGGGCTTTAGGCGGCTCTGCCGTTCCATGGCCTCGGGGGTTGTTGATTCCATGCTGACGATTCGCGCGCTCGTGCGCTCCAGCCTGACCGTGATGCTGCTGCTGGCCGTTCCGCTGGCGTCGTCGCGCGCTCAGGATGCCGAGCCTGAGGCCGCCCCGACCGAGGCGCCTCCCAAAGCGCGGCCCAAGCCCAGGCCCAAACCAGCCGCTCCGAAGCCCGCCGCCAAGGCCGCGCCCCCCGAAGGCAAGGCGGCGGAGGCCAAGCCCGCGGAGACGTCACCGGCCGCCCCGGCGCATGCCGTATGGCCTACCGGCGCCAGCACGCTCAGCGAGAGCTACGGCGACTGGACCATGACCTGCACGCATCCGGGTGAGAAGATCACCTGCATCGTTGCCCAGTCGCAGGGTGATTCGCAGACGGGCCGACGCAAATTCGGCTTCGAGCTCCAGACGCCGGCCAATGGCCGATCCGAAGGGATCGTGCTGATGCCCTTCGGCCTCTCCATCGAACCGGGCATCACGTTCAAGCTGGACGAGCAGGGCCTCGGCAAGGGTGCGCCCTACACCGCCTGCGGGCCGGACGGCTGCTTCGTGCCGATCAGCTTCCCGACGCTGGCCCTCGACGGCATGCGGACCGCCAGGAAGCTTTTTGTGATCGGGCAGAAGGCCGGCAGCAGCGACGGGGCCACGATCACGGTACCGCTCGAAGGGTTTGCGCAGGCTTTCGATCGCGCAATCGCCCTGAGCAACTGATGGCCGCGATCCGGTCGATTTGCGGGTTACGGTTAAGGCCGCGTTAGTCGCACCACCGCAGGATGTCCGGGACATGTGGCGCCGCGCGCCGCGGCCCCGCCGGTGCCGCGCGGCGGGATCGGATCGGCGAGGCGATGGAATCGGAGGGCGGGCGACCCCGGATCGGTCGAGGGCTCGGGGCGCGGCTGCTGCGCGCCGCGCTGCCGCTGCTCGCCCTGGTGGCGGCTGTCGATCCGGCGCTGTCCGCCAAGCTCATCGGCGCCAAGGGTGGTGAGACCGGCAACGGCCCCGGCGGCTACGGCCGCATCGTGCTCACCTTCGACAAGCCCGTCTCGGTCAAGACCAAGCTTGCCGGCGGCGTGCTGCTCATCGGCTACGGCGAGCGCATCGCCCCCGGTCCCGAGCGTTTGGCCGAGGACCTGCCCGCCTACGTCTCGAGCGTCCGGCGCGATCCGGACGGGACTGGGCTGCGGGTCGCCCTTCAGAGACCCTATAGGGTCAATCTGCAGATGGCCGGCGAGCGCGTGTTCGTAGACCTGCTGCCGGAGGGATGGTCCGGGCTGCCGCCGCCGCTGCCGCCCGAGGTGATCGCCGAACTCGCCCGCCGGGCCAGGGCCGCCGAGGAGGCGCTCAAGGCCCGTATTCCCGAGCCGGTGCGCAAGCCGTTGCCGTTGGAACTCGCGCTCCTCCCGACGCTGACCCGCCTCTCGCTGCGCGTACCCGCGGAGGCGGTCACGACCGTGACGGCAGAGGGGGCTGCGACGCGGCTGCGGATCGTCGGATCCTGGACGATCGACCCGGGCGAGACCCGCGGACGTCTCCGGCCCGGCATCGCCAAACTGGCGACGGAGACGGACGCAACCTCGGCCAGTCTGCTCGTCACCCCGGAGGAGGGGTTCAGGGTCGGTACGGAGCGCGACGACGACACGTTTCTCCTCGACGTCGTCCGGCGTAAGCCGCAGGAACCTGCGAAGACCGCGGTCGAGGTGCCAGGGCCCCCGCGGCCTGAGCCGACCGCCGCGACGCCGCCCGTCCAGGCCTCGGCGGCGCCGGTTCCGGTCGAGACGCCGGCCACACCGGCTCGTCCCGCCGATGCGCCGCCCAAGCGCCGGGCCGGGTCCGGCCTCGTCTTCCCGTTCCACACCCTGCCACCGGCCGTGTTGTTTGAACGCGGCGGCGTGGCCACACTCGCCTTCCAGACCTCCGAGCCGGTCGCTCTCCCGGCGAGCCAACAGGGCCTCGTGCCGGTTGGGCCGCAAACGCGGACCGGGCCGCTCACGGTCCTGCGATTCGCGGTGCCGCAGGGCCGGCTGATCGACCTCAACGCGGTATCCACCGAGAGCGGGGTCGGGTGGGAGCTGTCGGCGGGTGACACGCTGAGCCCGAGCGACACGATCGACCCCGTGCGCAAGCCCGATCCGTCGGGCCGCATCGCGGTCTCGCTCGGTTTATCGCGGCCGGGATCGGCGACGTGGCTCGATCTCGAGGGCGAGCGCATCGCGGTGGTCACCTCGGCCGCTCAGCGCCCGGTGGGCAATCCGAAGAGCCGGCGCTTCGTGGATTTCGAGATCCTGCCGAGCCGTCACGGGCTCGCTGTGCTCGCCGGCGCCGACGACCTCGTGGTGCGGCCCGAGCTCGATGCCGTAACGATCGGCCGGGCGGGCGGACTCGCCGCCTCCGCGACCGCGCGCAAGGCCGAGGAGGTCCTGGCCGAGACGGGTGTGCTCGCCGTGGCGCCGGAGGCCTGGGGACGGGCACGGGCCGGGAATGTCCGCGAGACCCTGCGCGGATTCTTCAACGCGGATGCTGCCGCGGTGCCGGCCGAGCGCGGACCGGCGCGACTGGCGCTCGCCCGGGCCTATCTGGCCAATGGGCTCGATCCCGAGGGACTCGCGGCCCTTGAGGCGGCGGCGGCCGAGGATCCCCTTCTGGCCGGCCAGCGCGATACCGCCCTGCTGCGGGGCCTCGCGCTGGTCCGGATGGGGCGGAACGCGGAGGCGCTGAAGGCGCTGTCCGTCCCGATCCTGGCCGGGGATTCGGAAGGCGCCCTGTGGCGGGCGATGGCGGCGGCCGGCACCGGGGACTGGAAGGCCGCCGAGACCGGCTTTCTCAAGGTTCTGCCGCTCGTCGAGGGCTACCCCGCTGATCTCGCGCAGACGATCCGCGCCACTGCGGCGGAATCCGCGATCGAGAATGGTGATGCCGAGACCGCTGCGGCCCGTGCCGAGGACGCGCGGGACCTGCCTGCCTGGACCCGCGACCGGCTGGCCCTGGTCCGCGCTCGCGTCGCCGAGGCGACGGGCCAGGTCGAGGCGGCGCTCGACGCCTATGCCCGCCTGGAAACAGTCGCGGTTCGCCCGGTCTCGGTCGAGGCGAGCCTGCGCGGCGCGCTGCTGGCCCGGGCCGCCGGCAAGCTGAGCGCCGACGCCGCGATCGAGCGCCTGGAGCGCCTTGCCATGACCTGGCATGGCGGTGCGATCGAGGAGGGCATCACCGCGGGCTTGGCGCGCCTCTCTCTCGGCGCCGGCCGGTGGCGCGAGGCCTTCACGGCGGTCCGCCGGGCCAACGCCTTCGCGCCGAACGCCAACAGCTCGGCGGCGCTTTCCCGCGAGGCACAAACAGCCTTCGAGAACCTGTACCTGACCGACAAGGGCGATACGCTGCCCGGAGTCGAGGCTGTCGCTTTGTTCTTCGATTTCCGGGAGCTGAGCCCGATCGGACGCCGCGGTGACGAAGTGGTGCGCCGGCTCGCCGATCGCCTCGTGAGCCTCGACCTTCTCGAACCCGCCGCCGACCTTCTTCAGTATCAGATCGACAACCGGCTCAACGGCCCGGCGCGCTCCGCCGTCGCGGCACGGCTCGCGACGGTGCGGCTGATGGATGACAAGCCGTTGCAGGCCCTCAAAGTCCTCGACGCCACCGAGCTGCCCGAGCTGCCGCACGACCTGAAGCGCGCCCGCGGCCTGATCCGTGCCCGCGCCCTCTCGGACCTGACCCGCACCGATCTCGCCCTGGAGACGCTCGAAGGCGAGGGCGGGCCCGATATCGAACGCCTGCGGGCCGACATCTACTGGGGTGCCCGCCGCTGGCGCGAGGCCGGCGAGACGCACGAGGCTCTGCTCGGCGAGGTGTGGCGCACCGGCCAGCCCCTGGACGATCAGGCCCGGGCCGACGCCATCCGCGCCGCGATCGCCTATGACCTTGCTGGCGAAACGATCGGCATGGAACGCCTCAAGGCGAAGTTCTCCGAGGCGATGGCGGCGAGCCCCGATGCGCGCACCTTCGCGTTGCTCACGGGGACCGATCCGACCCGCGCACCGGGCTTCCGCGCCGTCGCGGCCCGCGCCACGAAGGCCGAGACGCTGTCGGCCTTCCTGGCCGAGTACCGCAAGCGCTACCCGGACGCCGCCGCCCCCGATCGGGGCAAACCGGAGGCCGCCGGCCGGGCACCGGCAGCCGGCGCGCAGCAGAGCGACGCCGGGACGGGAACGCCGCCGCCCGGATGAACGGGGCCCGCATCATCGATCCGGACGCCTTCCTGGAGACCGTGTCGGGTCGCGTCTGGACGCCGGAGCGGAACGCCGCGGCTTGGCGCCGTGCCCTCGAGACGCTGCGCCTGTGGCTGGAGGCGGAATCCGTCGCGCGGCTGGTGATCGTCTGCGGCCTGCAGGGGGCGGGTAAATCCAGCTGGATCGCCCGGCAGGCGTCGGAGTCCGGCACGGTTTATGTCGACGCTGCGCTGCCCGGCGCCCGGCATCGCGCGCCGATCATCGCACTGGCCCGATCCCACAAGGTCCCGGTCGAGGCCGTCTGGATCCGTACACCGCTCCCGGTCGCCCTGGACCGGAACCGGCAGCGCGCCGAAGACCGCCGCGTGCCCGAGGCGAGCATCCGCTCGGTCGACCGCCTGTTCGAGCCGCCGGCTGCCGGCGAGGGTTTCGCCCGGGTGCTCGTCGTGGAGGGCTGAGCCCCCGTCCAGAGACGCTCCTATCCGCCGTAGCTCTGCACCAGCGAGCCTGCGACCAGGGTCCAGCCGTCCACCAGCACGAAGAAGATCAGCTTGAACGGCAGCGAGACCGTCGCCGGCGGCAGCATCATCATGCCGATCGCCATCAGCACCGAGGCGACCACGAGGTCGATGATCAGGAACGGGATGAACAACAGGAAGCCGATCTCAAAAGCGCGCCGCAGCTCCGAGATCATGAAGGCCGGGGTGACGATCTCGAGGCCGACATCCTCCGGGCCCTTCGGAACCGGCACCTTGGCGAGGTCGAGGAAGAGCTTGAGGTCCTTTTCGCGGACGTTCTTCAGCATGAAGGTCTTGAACGGTGCCGAGGCGCGCTCGAAAGCCTGGGCCTGGGTGATACGACCGGCGATCAGGGGCTCGATCCCGGCGCTGTAGGCCGCCCGGCCGGTGGGCGCCATCACGAAGGCGGTAAGGAACAGCGCGAGGCTCACCAGCACCGCGGTCGGGGGCGCTGTCTGGGTCCCCAGCGCCGAGCGCAGGAGCGAGAGCACCACAACGATCCGGGTGAACGCGGTGGCCATCACCAGCACGGAGGGGGCAACCGCCAGGACGGTGATCAGCGCCACGAGCTGGAGCGCGCGCTCGGTGGTGCCGCCGGCGCCGAGATCGAGGGTGACGCTCTGGGCGAGCGCCGGCGCGGCGAGCAGCAGGACGGCGAGCGCCGGGATCGCGGCGACGCCCGGACGGACAGATCGCCTCGGGCCAGGGCAATGCGGAACGGTCTTCACGTCGGGAATCGGGTTCACGGGCGGTCGCAGGTCGGTGCGGCGGGGCGCACGCCCTCGCGGCGCGCCTCGAGGTTCTGCCAGACGAGGAGCGAGGGCAGGCCGAGCACCACGTCGGGCACGCGGCGGGCGAGGGACAGGGCGATCGCCGTCCCGGGATCGATGCCGAAGAGGCCGCAGACCAGCACAAGCCCGCCCTCTTGAACGCCGAGCCCGCTCGGGACCAGGAAGGCGGCGGCCTTGATCGCCTGGCTGAGCGCCTCGATCACCAGGATGTCGGTAAGGCCGATATGGTCGACTCCGATGCAGGTCAGGACGACAAGGATCTCGGCCGCGCCGAGGAGCCACGCCGCCGCGTGCAGCGCGCAGGATTGGGAGAGGCGTCCACGCCGACCCGCCCCCCAGACCGTATCGAGCGCGCCCTGGATGCGCGGGGTCGGCTCCGGGCGGGCCTCGGCCTCGCGCACGAAGCGCCGGCCCAACGCGGCGATCCGATCCTCGACGTGTCGCACGATCCCGGTTCGCTGGAGCGCGAAGAAGGCCCCGACCGCGAGCGCGGCCACCGCCAGGACGCGCAACGTCCAGTCGGCGAGCTCGGCGGCTTGCGCACCTTCGACCTGGCTCAGGAGCCCGGCGCCGAGACCCGCGAACAGGGCAAGGGTCCCGACCTGGAACAGCAGATCGGCGAGGACCGAGGCTGCGGCCAGCGATCCGGCCACGCCCCAGAAGGTGAGGAGCCGCGCCCCGAGGACTTCGCCTCCCACCGAGGCAACCGGCAGCAGCACGTTGATGCCCTCGCGCACGAAGCGCAGGATCAGGTAGGCCGAGGCGGGGGCCGGCGACAGCCCGTCGAGGATGCGCGCCCAGGCGATCCCGCACAGGATCAAGACGAGCGCCCGCACCAGCGTGACGCCGACGAAGCCGGCGACGCCGATCCGCCCGAATGCGGCGGCCACGGCTTGAAGGTCGTTGGTGGCCACGAGCCAGACCGCGAAGCCGAGCCCAATGAGCGTGCCGAGCAGCGGCAGGCGGCGCACGAGGGCGCTGACGAGCCGGCGCTTCCCGGATCGGCGCGCGTCCGTCACGGTCGCAGCGGGCGCGTTGCGCGTCGGGAAGCGGGCACCGGGGGTGGCTCCAGGTTGTGCCGGTCAGCGGGCCGGCGGCGATTCGTCATGGGCCACCGCCGCTAGAGCGGTATTGGGGCCGAATTCGGGGGGCGGACGGCGCGGTGGGATCGGATGCAACACGGCGGCGAGCGCATCCGCCGGTTTGGCTTCGGGGTCGAGCAGGACAACGCGGCCGGCGGCGAGGCTCGCGCCGGTGGCCACCGCGATGGCGCGCTTCGGGCAGGGGCCGAGGCAACTCGACTCCACGATGCGGAGCTTCATCCGGCTCCCCGACCCATCCTGGGCGGCCTGCTTGCCGGCCTTCTTGAGAAGTGCGCGCACGGCCGATGGGCGCAGACCCTGCCGTTTGGCGCATTTGGCGCAGACGACCACGATCTCGGTGAGCTTGGTCTTGGCCAGGCGGCCGGACGGGCGGCGATCCGGATCGCCGGGTGAGCGTGGGTCTGTCATCATTCAGAGACTCTAGGGCGCGATACCGGGATCGGGCTACGTCGCCTGTCGCCGCGGCTCGGCGACCGGGGATGGGCGCCATAAAAAGGGCCTAAAAGAACGGGATTCCGAAATCCGCGTACGGGGCCGCCGCACGGCTGGCACCGCCCGGCGGAACCGGCGCAGACCCAGGAACAAAGAGCGGATGAGCTTCGACGACGTCAAAGACGACACGCGCGAAGGCGAGATCGTGACGTTCGGCGCATCGGCGATGACCGAGCTGCGGCGGAGCGCGGAAACGATCCGACCCGTGCCTGAGAAGCGGGGCGCCCGAGCGCTGGCCGCCTCCATACGCCAGCGCCTGGACTGGAACCGGCTGCCCGGCCTGGGCCAGCGTCAGGAGGACACGTCGAGCTACGGAGCGCGGATCATCCGCCGCGTCAGCCTGTTCGTGCTGCTGCCGACCCTCGTGATCGGGCTGTACCTGTTCGGCTTCGCATCGAACCAGTACATCGCCGAGGCCCAGTTCACGGTCCGCGGTAACGTCGAGCCGATGGAGAATATCTCCCTCGGCCAGTACACGAACTTGATTCAGAAGCACAACAGTCAGGACAGCTTCATCGTTCGCGACTACATCGTCAGCCAGACCATGGTCGAGGCGCTGGAGAAGAGCATCGGTCTGTCCAAGATTTTCTCGCGCCCAGAGGCCGACTTTTGGGCGCGCTACAATCCGAACGACCCGATCGAGGATCTGACCAAGTATTGGCGGAAGCACGTCGAGGCGCATATCGACTCGATCTCGGGCGTGATCCGCCTGTCGGTCCGCGCCTTCACCCCCGAGGATGCCCTGACCATTGCCCGCGAGGTGGTGGCGCGCTCGGAGGCGCTGATCAACGACATCTCGAAGCGCGCGCAGGCCGACATGGTCGCCCAGGCCCAGGCCGACGCGCAGACCGCACAGGAACGCCTGCGCAAGGCACACCTCGCCCTGCAGACCTTCCGCAATCAGTGGGGCGTGATCGATCCGATCAAGACCGCCGAGGGTACCCTGACGACCCTGACGATGCTTCGGAAGGACAGGCTCAAGGCCGAGAACGACCTGCAGGTCCTGCGCAGCTCAAGCCTGGATGAGCGCTCACGCTCGATCCAGACCCTGGTCGCCAACATCACGGCCATCGACCAGCAGATGAAGACGCTGCAGGACGAGATGACGAGCGCCGGCGCCGCGGCCGGCGGTACGAACCTGACCGAAGCCCTGCTCGAATATGAAGGCCTCCTCGTCGAGCGGACGATTGCCGAGAAACTCGAAGAATCGGCCAACATGCTGTTCGACCGCGCGCGCGTCGCGGCCGGCAAGCAGCATATCTTCCTGGCGACCTTCGTGCCGCCGGTCTTGCCGACCGACAGCCTCTACCCGGAGCGGGGCCACAGCTTGCTCGTGACGTTCTTCTGCTTCCTGGTGATCTGGAGTTCGTCCTCGCTTCTGCTCGCGGGTATCCGCGACCAGCGTATGTAGGCCGCGCAAGGCTCTGGATCCCGTGCCGCGCGGTCTGTAGACACGGGCGACCCGGTAATCCGGGCCCCTAGAGCGAGAGTGAAGTCGAACGGTCCATGTCGGATTTCTCGGATCTCGTCGCGAAGGCGATACAGCCGTCGATGACCCGGGAGGAGCGCGAAGCGGTCTACACCGTGGTGCGGCAGGCCGTGCTCCGCCTTCAGGAGCGCGAGGCCCTGCCGCCCCAGGATCCGCGTGTCGCGCTCCAGCGGCACCTGGTCGAGGAGACGATCCGCGACGTCGAAGGCGACGTCGCCCGCTACGCGTCCCTGCGCAAGCTCGATGCGGCCTTCGCTGCGCAGAATGATGCCAACCAAGCGGTGCGGACCGGACGTCGGTAGCCGCGTGCAACGGATATGACGCGCGCCGGCGTCAGGGCTGCCATACCGTCGCCGGAGCGGCGATGAGGGACGGCTTGAAAGGGGCTCGTTCGTTCAAGCCGCCGCAACCCTCAGCTTGCGTCTGGCTATACCTCTCAACGGCGCGATCCGGCTCTTTTCCCCGCATGCGACGCGAAGGGGTTGCGCCCCGCCCTGCAGCGCGTGCTGCAAGGCATCGTGTAACCCCACAAGCCCGGCGAGCAACGCGCATCCTGTCTTCAACGGGATCGTGAAGACCCGGCGGGGTGTCACCCGCAGGCCACGTTGGCCCGAACGCCGCCGGGCTCGGCCACGTCCAGCCCCGCCGAGACATATTCGTTGAGCTTGTTGCGCAGGGTTCGGATCGAGATCCCGAGGATCTTGGCCGCATGCGTGCGGTTGCCGAGGCAATAATCCAGCGTGTCGAGGATCAGGTCGCACTCGACCTGCGCCACGGTCTGGCCCACCAGTCCGCGGGTCGCGGCCTCGGCGGCCTGCGCGGCGCGCGTCGCCGGGCCTTCGGCGGCGATCGTCTCGCCATCGGGGGACAGGATGGCTTCCGGTCCGATCGCGTCGCCCGAGGCCAGCAGCACCGCCCGGTGCAGGGTATTCTCCAGCTCGCGCACGTTACCGCGCCAGGGGTTCTTCAGCACCAGCGCGCGCGCCTCGGCCGAGAGCGGGCGGGCCGGCACGCCGTTCACGGCGGCGTATTTCTTGGCGAAATGGGCGGCGAGTTCCAGGATGTCGGCCGGCCGCTCGCGCAGCGGCGGAAGCTTCAGGGCGACGACGTTGAGCCGGTAGAACAGGTCCTCGCGGAACGTGCCCTTGCGGACCTCCTCGACGAGGTTCCGGTTGGAGGTGGCAAGCACCCGGATATCGACCCGCACCGGGGCCGTGCCGCCGACCCGGTCGATCACCCGTTCCTGCAGGGCGCGCAGCAGCTTCGACTGTAGGCGCACATCCATCTCGGAGATCTCGTCCAGCAGCAGCGTGCCGCCATTGGCCTCCTCGAACCGGCCGATGCGCCGGGCGACCGCGCCGGTGAACGCGCCCTTCTCGTGGCCGAACAGCTCGGATTCGAGCAGGGCCTCGGGGATCGCCGCGCAGTTCACCGACACGAAGGGCTTGTTCGCCCGGTTGGACTTCTGGTGAACGTGGCGCGCCAGAACCTCCTTGCCGGTGCCGCTCTCGCCGGTGATCAGCACCGAGGCCTCCGAGCGGGCGACCTGCTCGGCGAGCTTCACCACCCGTTCCATCGACGGATCGCGCCACACGAAGGCGGCGCGGTCTGTGGCCACGGCCTCCAGCACCGCGGCGATCATCTCGGGGTCCGGCGGGAGCGGGATATACTCCTTAGCGCCGGCCCGGATCGCCGCCACGGCCGCGGAGGCGTCCGCCGAGACCCCGCAGGCGACCACGGGGGTACGGATCCGCTCGGCCTCCAGGGCCGAGACCAGCCCGGCGATCGGCAGCGACACGTCGATCATGATGAGATCGGCGCCGCGGGCGCGCAGCACGTTAAGGCCCTGCGGCACGGCATCGGCCTGGGTCACGGAGGCACCGCGCTGCATGGCGATCTTCGAGGCGGTGATCAGCTCGCCGTTGAGCCGCCCGATCATCAGGAGCCGCATGGTTCGTCCCTCTCAACTCTCATGGCGCGGACAGCCCCCCGGCGTCCGACCGGACACTCATTCACCTTTGACGATCTCGGTCATCGTCACGCCGAGCCGGTCCTCGACGAGGACGACCTCGCCGCGGGCGACCAGCCGGTTGTTGACGAACACGTCGATCGCCTCGCCGACCTTCCGGTCGAGTTCGAGCACGGCGCCGGGGGCCATCCGGAGCAGGTCGCCGATCGGCATCCGGGCGGAACCCAGTACCGCCGAGACCATCACGGGCACGTCGAACAACTGCTCCAGGTCGGCGGCACTCTTCGGCGTGGTCGGCGCGTCCCGGATCGAGCCCCCAGCGTAGTCGGGATCTTGCTCGCCGAGTTGGGGCAGGCTGAAATCGTCGGACATCCAGGTTCCTTATGGGCTCGTCGGCAGGCCGAGGGCGTCGAGCACGGCCGCCTCGATGCGAGCGCGTTCCCGCACGATGCCGCCGTCGGCCCATTCGATGCGGGCATCGCCCGCCGCCATGTCGGGGTCGCCGAGCACGACGAGGCGGCCTTCGTAGCCACGCTCGCGCGCGAGGCGCTTCATCAGGGTCTCGGCCTCTTCGACGAGGCTGTCGTGGACGCGCACGACCAAGTGCGGCACGCCGCGCAGATGCTGGAGCGCAGCGCGCGCCGCCTCGCCGATGCCGGCCAGAGGGGCCGCGTCCAGCGCGTCGCCCGCGACCTTCCGGGCGATCAGCATCGCGACCTCGACGGCCTGCACCTCGCGCTCAGCGTCACGGGCATCGGCCTGGGCGATGAGGCCCGCGGCGGCCAGTGCCAGCCGGTTCAGGGCGTCGGAAAGCCGGCCCTGGATCTGCGCCTCGGCCTGGATCCGTCCCTCCAGCAGGCCGCGGGCATGGGCCTCGGCCTCCGCGCGGGCCGCGGCCTCGGCGGCGCGCTGCGCTCCGGCGCTGGGGCGCGCGCTGCGGAAATCGGTCTCGAACAGGAACGGCTTCGCGCTCCGGGCGGCCTGGGCACTCAATAGACCAGCTCCTCCTCGGCACTATTCTTGGCGATCATGATCTCGCCCTTCTCGGCGAGGTCCTTGGCGATCTCGGTCATCTTGGCCTGCGCCTCGTCGACCTCCTTGAGGCGGACCGGGCCGAGGGAGGCCATCTCGTCCGTGAGGTTCTTGGCCGCGCGGGTCGACATCTGCTGCATGAAGAAGCCCCGGGTCCGCTCGTTGCCGCCCTTCAGGGCGCGGCACAGGGTTTCGTTGTCGACCGAGCGCATCAGGGTCTGGACGCTGCCCGGATCGAGCTTCAGCAGATCCTCGAAGGTGAACATCAGCTCGCGGATGCGCTTGGCCGAGCCGCGGTTCGCCTGATCGAGGGCGGCGAGGAAGCGGCCTTCCGTCTGCCGGTCGAAGGCGTTGAACACGTCGGCCATCATCTCGTGCGCGTCGCGGCGCTGCGTCTGCGCGATCGTCGAGACGAACTCGACCCGCAGCGTCTCCTCGATGTGGCGCAGGGCCTCCTTCTGCACGGTCTCCATGCGCAGCATCCGGTTGAGGACGTCGATGGCGAAATCCTCGGGCAGGATGGTCAGCACCTTGGCGGCGTAATCGGCCCGTACCCGGGAGAGCACCACCGCCACGGTCTGCGGGTACTCGTTGCGCAGGAACGAGGCGAGGATCTCCGGATCCACCTGGGCGATCGAGGCCCAGACGCGCTTGCCGGATGCGCCCTTGATCTCCGCCATGATCAGCGAGACCTGGTCGCTCGGAAAGATTTTGAGCAGCAGCGCCTCGGTCCGCTCGAAATTCGACGAGATGCCGCCGCTGTTGCTGAGCTTCGTCACGAACTCGATGATCAGCCTCTCGACGGTGGCGACCTCGAGCGTCCCGAGCTGAACCATCGCGTGGCTGACCTTCTTGACCTCGTCCTCCTCCAGCATCTGCCAGATCGGCGCGCCTTCCTCCTCGCCGAGCATCAGCAGAAGCGCGGCGGCGCGCTGCGGGCCGGGCATCGACGCAAAGCTGTCGCCGCCCGCCGCCGCCAGGGTATTCGCCAGACCTGTGCCCGCACCTGCCGCCATCGTTCTGCCCTCGACTCCCTACGCGTCACTCTTCCTGGATCCAGCCGCGCAGGACCTCCACGGTCTCGGCGGGGCTCGCCCGGACCATGTCGACCACGCGTTGGACCGTCTCGGCCTGGACCTGGCCGTTGATCTTGGCGAATTCCATGAGCCGCGCGGTCGGGTTGTCGCGCTCGATGACCGTCATGGTGCCGGCGGGGCCCGCCACGGCAGCCGCGTCCCCGGCGATCCCCATTGCAGGCGCGGCGAGCGACGGCGGGGCCGGCACCGGTGCCAGCACCTGCTTCACCAGCGGACGCACCACGGTGAGGAGGACGATCAGCGTGAGCAGCGCCAGCACGCCGAGCTCGGCCATGCGCAGCACGTCCTCCTTGGTCGGAGACAGGAGCGACTGCATCAGCGACGGCTCGGTGAATTGCGGCAGGTTCGGCGCCTCGGCGAAGCGCAAATTGACCACCTCGATCTGGTCGCCCCGGGCCTTGTCGAAGCCGACCGCGCTGCGCACCAGGGCGGTGATCCGCTCGATCTCGGCGGGCGCCCGGGGGCTGTAGGTCTGCTTGCCGTCGGGCGCCGTGGCGTAGACGCCATCGACCACGACGGCCACCGACAGGCGCTTGACCCGGCCGCCCTCGGCGATCTCGGTCTTTGTCACCCGGGAGATCTCGTAGTTGGTGGTCTCCTCGTTCTTGTTGGTGGCGTCCTTGGGCGCGGGCGGCTTGTCGCCGCCATTGGCGCCGGGCAGCTCGTTGCCGACGCTGACCTGCCCGTCGGCATTGCTGGTCTGCGAGGATTCGGTGCGGGTCTGGGCCGAGCGGACAACGCGGCTTTCGGGGTCGAAGGTCTCGGAGCGGCTCTCGATCCGGTTGAGGTCGAGTTCGGCATTGACCTGGACCCGGGCCCGGCCGGGACCCACGATGCCGGCGACCACGTCCTCGATCTGACCCCGCAGGCGCCGTTCCAGGGCGACCTGCCGGTCCTCGAAGCCGCTGGCGACGTCGGCCTCCGCGTCCCGGGCGCCGTCGGCGAGCAGGCGGCCGCGTTCGTCGACGATCGAGACCCGCTCGGGCTTCAGCCCCTCCACCGCGGAGGCCGCGAGATGGCGGATCGCGCGGACCTGACCGGGATCGAGATCGCCCATCAGCTTGAGCACGATGGCGGCACTCGGGCTCTCCCGATCCCGCTCGAACAGGCGCCGCTCCGGGAGAACGAGGTGGACGCGCGCCGCCTGGACCCGGCCGATCGCCCGGATCGAGCGGGCGAGCTCGCCCTCCAGGGCGCGCAGGTGATTCACGTTCTGAACGAAGTTGGTGGACGAGAACGCGTCGCCCTTGTCGAAGATCTCGTAGCCGACGCCGCCCTGGGTCGGCAGGCCCTTGCCGGCGAGGTCCATGCGCAGCTTCGCCAAGTCGGCCCGGGGCGCCAGGATGGTCTGGCCGGCTTCGCCCCGCGTCTCGTAGCGGATGCCGCGGCTGTCGAGGTCGCGAACCACGGCGGCCGAATCCTGCATCGACAGGTCGGAGAACAGCACGCCCATGTCGGGTCGCGAGACCCGCAGGATGATGAAGGCGAAGAAGCCGATGAGCGTCAGCGTCACCGCCGCCATGGCGGCGATGCGGGCCGGTCCGAGCTTCGTGACGAGATCGAGGACCGGCTTCACGGGCGGCTTCGCTGCACTCTGAACGCGATGCGGGCCCCAGCGGCTCGCCCGGCAGAATTTGCCCAGGCCATGGTTAGCGGGGCGTTAATAACCGGACCTGCAGTTGCAGGCAGCGGGTGCCTGAACGAAACAAAGCCGCGCCCGGGGTCGGGACGCGGCTTCGCAAGGCTTCGGGATCGTTCGGTTCGGGCACAGGAGCCCATCCCGGTGAGGTCCCGATCAGTGCCGGTAGTGCTGGATCCGCGTCGTGCGCAGGCCGGCGAGCCCGTGCTGGTCGATGGAGAATTGCCAGCTCAGAAATTCTTCGGTGGTCAGGGTGTAGCGCTTGCAGGCCTCCTCCAGGCTCAGGAGGCCACCCCGCACGGCCGCCACCACCTCGGCCTTGCGCCGGATCACCCAGCGGCGGGTGCTGGGAGGCGGCAGATCCGCAATGGTCAGCGGGCTACCATCAGGCCCGATCACGTACTTCACTCTCGGGCGGCTAGGTTCGGTCATGATACGCTCTACACTCGACTGACCTGTCGAGTGTCCAAGGTACTTGCGCCCGCTTAAGAGATGTTGAAGCGAACCACTCGGATGTGATTCGTTAAGCGCCACTTGTGGACAACCCGATGGTCTGCACGCTGGACAGCGGCACCCTTTGCGAGCCGATGATCAGAACCGGCGACGTTCCGCTAAGATCGACCTCATCGACCGTGCCCGACAGGCTCGTATCGACCGAGACGGCGGCTCCGGTGGCATCCGTGGCCGAAACCTTGATCGAGTAGTTTCCGTTGGCCGAGGTGAGACCGGCGGAGCTCTTGCCGTTCCAGGTATAGGTCTGGGCTCCGGCGGCGAGCGACGTGGTCTGTGTGGCGACGACGTTGTTCTTGGAATCGAGGATCGAGATCACCGCCTTCGAGGCGGCCCGAGACGGCGTCAGCGTCCACGCGGCCGAGCCGCTGGAGAGTTGCGACGTGCTTCCGTCCGCCGTGACGGTCTTGCCGATATAGCTGGTGGCCGAGGCCGAGCTTGCCGATTGCGAAGCGGTCAGGATGTTGTCGAGGCGGTCATTGGTCTTGAGCTGCTGCTCGACGCCGGCGAACTGCACGAGCTGCTGCGTGAACTGGTTCGTATCCATCGGGTCGAGGGGGTTCTGGTTCTTGAGCTGCGTGGTCAGCAGAGTCAGGAACTGAGTGAAGTTGCTCGCGATCTCGGTCGCATTCGCGCCGCCCGATGATGACGAGCCCGTGGTGGCGGTGGTGCTGGTCAGGCTGGATATGCCGCTGGTCATGCCGTTTGCTCCCGTGCCGCGCCGGGCTCAGGGCCGGGGCGCGATGATGTCCGTGTCGTTCCGCGAGGAGGCCGTGCCGCCCGTCGCCTAGATTCTGATGTCGAGGCCGCCGTAGCCGCGCAGCCACCGGGTCGGGGCGGTCTCCTGCGGGGCCTCGGCCTGTTCCCGGGTCCAGCCAGCCGATCCACCCTGGAAGGAGCTGCCCTGCTGGCTGTTGCCGCCACCGGTCTGCGCGCCGCCGTCGCGGAGCGACAGGTTGAGGCCGCCGGCCGATGGGTCGAGGCCCGCCTGCGTCAGGGCCTGCTGCAACTGGCCCGCATCGCGCTGGAGCATCGCCAGCGTCTCCGGTCGATCGACCATGAGGTGGGTCGTGACCGTGCCGCGGGCCTTGTCGATCTCGAGCTTGACCTCGATCCGTCCCAGCTCGACCGGGTCGAGCCGGATCTGGAACGCGTTCGAACCGTTCAGCGAGCGCAGGCCGATGGTCATCGGCACCTGCCCGATAGGAATGGCGGGATCCATCTGCGGTGTCGGCGTGGTCTGCGCGGTCGCGCTCGACGCCTGAGCGGCGCTGGTTGCCGCGCTCGAGGGAGCGGGCGTCGCGGGTGAAACGCCGGATATCGTCGGGCTCGGCGCCTGGGGCGCGCCGGCGGCCGTTCCGGGTGCTGCGCCCTGTCCGCCAGCCTGACCGGCATCGGCCAGCGCCGACAGAAAATCCTGGCCGGGGCCCGTCGCAGCCGAAGCGGGATCGATCGATCCGGTCGACCCGGCCGCGACAGGGTCGGCACCGGATTCGATCTTCCCGGATCCCATCGCAGCGGCCGAAGCTTTTGCGCCGCCGAGTCCGGAGATACCGGAAACGTCCGCGCCGGGGGGGACGGCTGTCGCCGCGCCCGCACCCATCGTCGGCGCCCCGGAAATCGCCGCAGGCACTGTGTTTCCGGTGCCGGTCGAGGCCGCGCCCGCCGCAGTCTCCCCGTCCAGCCCCTCGGCGTCCGCAACCGGATCAGCTGTGGCGGCGATGGCGCCGCCCGACATCGCCGCGAGAAGGCTGAGCAGCGTGGCGGCGGGGTCGGCGGGCGCGGTCTGCACCGCAGTGTTGGGCTGCGGCGTCTGGACGGCCGTTCCGGCCGATTCAGCCCCGTCGGTGCCCGCGGACGGTGCCTCGGCTGCCAGCCTTGGCGCGGACGCCTGGGCTGCCGCGGTCTTCTGCACGGCCGCATCGGCTTTCGCGGTGTCCTGTGAAGGCGCGGCCTGCGTCGGCGGCGGGGTTGTGGCCGGACGCGGATCGCCGGGCGCGGACGCATCCGCGACGCGTGAGGCATTCGCGGGGGTGTGCGGTGCCGCGGTCGGCTTGGCGGCGGCTGCCCGCCTGTCCGCGATCCGGGCATCGGCGTCCGCTGCGGCGTCGCGCGCCCGCTCGGCGCTCGCCCGGCTGGCGTCGGCCGCGTCGCGCTGCGAGGCCTGGCGGGTCCGCGTGGCTTCGGCGCTATCGCGCTGGCTGGCGGTCCGGGACTGAACCGCCGTGGCATCGTCCCGGGCCCGGGCGGCCTCGAGGGCCGCACCGAACCGGTCCTGCGACGAGGCACCGGCACGCGCGGCGACCCCCGCCGCCTCCCAGCCCGTCCGCGTGGTCGGAGTCCACGCGGTGACATCGAATCGATCTGCCGCACCGCTCGCCATACCGGACTCCTCTCGGAGGCGGTGCAGCAAGGCCTGCGCCATCGGGACGACGCGATAACAGGCTGAAACGTATTATCTTTTTCCCGAGCCGGAACGACTCTGCAGGGCTGAAGCTGCCGCGCGCCCGGCAGGATCTGCCGGGCGACTGCATCCGGGAGCATCGGCTGCCCTGGAAAGCTGGCCGGACTCCCGCTATAGACGCCCCGTGCAGTCGGGAGCTCGCGAGCCGGCGGCTGCGGACCCTTGCGATGAACGCCCTCGATCTTCCCAAAGCCCCCCACGAGACGCGCGTCGTCGTTGCCATGTCGGGCGGCGTCGATTCCTCCGTGGTGGCTGGTCTGCTGAAGCGGCAGGGCTTCGACGTGGTCGGCGTCACGCTCCAGCTCTACGACCACGGTGCGGCGAGCCACCGCAAGGGCGCCTGCTGCGCCGGCCAGGACATCCACGACGCGCGGCTAGCGGCGGAGCATCTCGGCATCCCGCACTACGTCCTCGACTATGAGGATCGGTTCCGCGACGCGGTCATCGAGAAGTTCGCCGAGAGCTATCTCGCGGGCGAGACACCGATCCCCTGCGTCGAGTGCAACCGGACGGTGAAGTTCCGCGATCTCCTCGGCCTCGCCCGGGATCTGAACGCCGACGCGCTGGCGACCGGCCATTACGTGGCGAGCCGGGCCCTGGCGGGGGGCGGCCGGGCGCTCCACCGTGCCCTCGATCCGGCCCGGGACCAGAGCTACTTTTTGTACGCCACCACCGCCGAGCAACTGGACTTCCTGCGCTTTCCGCTCGGCGAGATGGAAAAGACCGAGACCAGGGCGCTCGCGAAGGAACTCGGCCTGTCGCTCGCCGAGAAGCCGGACAGCCAGGACATCTGTTTCGTGCCGCAGGGCCGCTACAGCGACGTGATCGCCCGCCTGCGCCCGGACGCGGCCAAGCCCGGGGAGATCGTCGATCTCGCGGGCCAAGTGCTGGGCCGTCACGAGGGCATCGTGCATTACACGGTTGGCCAGCGCCGGGGCCTCGGCCTGTCGGGGGCCGAACCGCTCTACGTCGTGCGGCTGGAGCCCGATTCCGCCCGCGTCGTCGTCGGTCCACGCACCGCTTTGGCGACCACCCGCATCCGTCTCTCCGACCTGAACTGGCTCGGCGAGGGCCCGGCCGAAGCCGTGCGCGACCTGCCCGTGGCGGTGCGCGTGCGCTCAACCCGGCCGCCCCGCCGGGCGACGCTCACGGTCGGCCCGGACGGCACCGCCGAGGTCGTTCTCGCCGAGCCCGAGGACGGCGTGTCGCCGGGCCAGGCCTGCGCGATCTACGCGGATGATGGGCCTCGGGCCCGGGTCCTCGGCGGCGGCACCATCCGGCGCGTCGATGCGTTATCGGCCCGGCCTCGCGAGGCCGCCTGATCCCCCCTCTCTGGATACTCTGAACGATGCTGAGCGAGCCGCAGACGGCCGGGCCGAGCACGGCCATGATGCGCAAGGCCTATGCGCGCTGGGCCCCCGTCTACGACGTGGTCTACGACAAGCTCACCGAGCCCGCCGCCCGCGCCGCCGTCGAGGCCGCCGCCGAGCACGGGCCGCGGATCCTGGAGGCCGGCGTCGGCACCGGGCTGGCGCTGGGCTATTACCCGAAGGCGAGCTTCGTCTGCGGCGTCGATCTCTCGGAGGACATGCTCAAGCGCGCCCGCGCCAAGGTCCGCCGCCGGAACCTGTCGCACGTGAAGGGCCTCCAGGTGATGGATGTCTGTCACCTGGGCTACGCCGATGCGAGCTTCGACGCCGTGGTGGCGCAGTTCCTGATCACCCTGGTGCCGGATCCCGAAGCCGCGATGTCGGAGTTCCTGCGGGTGGTCCGGCCCGGCGGCGGCATCGTGTTGGCCAACCATTTCGGTCAGAGCGAGGGCCCGGTCGCCCGGGTCGAGGAGATCGTGGCGCCGCTCTGCACGAAGATCGGCTGGTCCTCGGACTTCAAGGCGACGCGGATCGAGGCCTGGGCCCGGCGCAACGGTGTCGAGGTCCTGGGCCTGAAGCCGACCTTCCCGGGCGGGTTCTTCAAGATCCTGCGGATGCGCAAGCCCGGGTGAGCGCGGCCGTACCCGTCGCCGACAGCCGTTGGAAGCGCGCGCGGCGCTGGCTGCCGCTCGTGCTCCTGCTCGGAATCTCGGCCATCGTGCTCGTGTCGGGTGCGGCGCAGTTCCTGAGCCTTGATCGGCTCCTCGCCTCTCGGGCTTGGCTGCGCGGCTTCGTGGAGGCGGACTATGCCCGGGCGCTGGTGTCGGCCTACTGCCTCTATGTCGGTGCGGTGGTGGTGTCGGTACCGGCCACGCTGATCCTGACCATGATCTGTGGCTTCCTGTTTGGGATCGTGCCGGGGGCGCTCACGGCGGTGTGCGCGGCCACCACGGGGGCGGCGATCGTGTTCGCGATCGGTCGTGGTCCGGGGGCTGACCTGCTCCGCCGGATGGGCGGCACCCGCCTCGCGACTCTCGCCGAGGGATTTCGGCGCGATGCCTTCGGCTACATCGTGGTGTTGCGGCTCCTGCCGCTATTCCCGTTCTGGGCGACCAATCTCGCGCCTGCGGCGTTCGGGGTGAAGATGCGGGTCTTCGTGCTTGCGACTGTCCTGGGGCTCCTGCCGGGCGCCTTCGTGTACGCCACCACGGGAGCCGGCATCGAGGACGTGATCGCAGCCCGGGAGCGGGTCCGGGAGGCTTGCCTGGCCGTTCAGAGCGGCGGCTGCGACGGAGGCCTGGATCTCAGGGATCTCGTAACACCCAGGATGGTGCTGGGGCTCGCGCTGCTGGCCGTCTTCGCCCTCGGCGGCATGATCCTGAGCCGTCGGGCGCGGCGCACCGCAGCTACGTAATCCGATGCCGGGCATGTTTTCCCGTGTCGGGAAGCACATGCAACCGCTTACAGGTGGAGACCGTATAGTGCTCCCCGCCGAGAGCCTGTATCTCCGCCTGTGACTCTGTGGCTTACGATTATGTCTCCCGCGAAGGCCGGCATCGGCTCAAGCCGTCTCGATCGTCCCTCCGCCGATCCGTATCTGCGATGCCCGCGCGGAGCGTGACCGGTATGTCCGTCGAGTCCGACACCGCAGTCGCCGGCCCGACTGCGCCGACCCGCGAGGGACCCGAGCGCCGCAGGGCGCGGCTCGGCCTGTCGGGTCGATTGTTCCTCGTCACCGTCGCCTTCGTGGCGGTGGCCGAGGTGCTGACCTACGTGCCGGCGGTGGCCAATTACCGGATCGAGTGGATGTCCGACCGGCTGGCGGCCGCGCAGGTCGCTGCGCTGGTCCTCGACGGCCGGACGAGCGAGCCGGTCTCGGAGGCGTTGGAGAGCCGGCTGCTGGCCGGCGTCAACGCCCGGGCTATCGCGGTCCGCGGCGGCGGCACGCAGCGCCTTCTCGCGATCGAGCCGGTCCCGGACAGCGTCGCCGACACCGTCGACCTGCGCGACGTCACCGCCTTCTCGGCGATCCGCGGCGCGTGGCGCACCCTGGTAGCCCCGACGCGGGAGCCGATCCGCGTGCTCGGGGAGGGGGGTATCGGCTTCGACCGGGTCGAGATCCTGCTCGATGAGGCGCCGCTCCGGGCCGCCATGGTCGATTACGCGCTGCGGCTGCTGGTCTCGTCGCTGATCATCGCGGCTTCGGCCGCAGGCCTCGTCTTCGTGGTGCTGCAGGTTCTGATCGTGCGGCCGGTGCGGCGGCTGGTGACCAGCATCACGGCCTTCGCGGACGATCCGGAGGATGCCGGCCGGATCATCGCTCCGTCCCGCCGCAGCGACGAGATCGGCCAGGCCGAACTGGCGCTCGGGCGTATGCAGCGCAGCCTCTCCGATCAGCTCCGCCAGAAGCGGCGGCTGGCCGAGCTCGGGCTCGCCGTCAGCAAGATCAGCCATGAACTGCGTAACCTGCTCACCGGTGCGCAGCTTCTGGGCGACCGTCTGGAGGGCACCGACGATCCGACGGTTCAGCGCGTCGCCCCCCGTCTGGTCGGGACTCTGGCCCGGGCGATCCGCTTCTGCGAGGCGACCCTTGCCTACGGCCGGGTGACCGAGCGGGCGCCGCGGCTCGCCAGCACGCCGCTCGCGCCGATCTTCGCGGAGCTTCCGGATCTCGCCGCCCTGTCGGCGCATCCCGTGGCCGTGCAGGTGGCGGCGTCCGACATCGCGGTCCAGGCCGACGCGGAGCAACTCGGGCGGGCGCTCGCCAACCTCGTGCGCAACGCCGTGCAGGCTCTGGAGGCCGCAGGAGTCGCGAATGCCGCCGTCCAGGTGGCGGCGAGCCGCGAGGAATCGGGCCGCGTGACCATCCTGGTCGCCGATAACGGTCCCGGCCTGCCGGCCCGCGCCCGGGAGAACCTGTTCGCCCCGTTCGCCGGCTCGATGCGCTCCGGTGGCACTGGGCTCGGCCTGCCAATCGCTGCCGAGCTGATCGGGGTCAATGGCGGCACGCTCAGCCTCGACGCGTGCGAGGGCGGCGCCCGGTTCCGGATCGTGATGCCGGAGGGCTGACGCCCTATTCGGCCGCTGCCAGGACCGGTTCGGCGACGCGGATACCGAGATCGGCCAGCAGGGCCGCATCCGCATCCGCTTCGGCGTTGGCGGTCGTGAGCAGCACCTCGCCGTAGAAGATCGAATTCGCCCCGGCCAGGAAGCACAGGGCCTGGGCTTCTCGGCTCAGCGCCTTTCGGCCCGCGCTGAGTCGGACCCGGGCCCGGGGCATCACGATGCGCGCGGTCGCACACATGCGCACCATGTCGAACGGGTCGATCGGCGTCGCGGTATCACCCAGCGGCGTGCCGGTGACCGCGGCCAGTGCGTTGATTGGCACGCTCTCCGGGTGCGGCGCGTGGTTGGCCAGAACCTGCAGCATCGCCGCACGATCGCTCGTCGCCTCGCCCAGGCCGATGATGCCGCCGCAGCAGACCCCGATCCCCGCCGCGCGCACGCGCTCCAGGGTGTTGAGCCGGTCCTCGTAGGTCCGGGTCGAGACGATCTTGTCGTAGTAGTCCGGCCCGGTATCGAGGTTGTGGTTGTAGGCCGTGAGGCCGGCCTCGGCGAGGCGCTCAGCTTGGCTCGCCGTCAGCATGCCGAGCGTGACGCAGGCCTCCATGCCGAGGCCGCGCACGCCCTGCACCATGGCGAGCACGGCGTCGAAGTCTGGCCCATCCTTGGGGCTGCGCCATGCGGCGCCCATGCAGAACCGGGTCGCACCGGACGCCTTCGCGGCGGCGGCCTCGGCCAGCACTGTCTCCACCGGCATCAGGCGCTGGCGCGCTAGGCCGGTCTCCTTGTGATGGGCCGATTGCGAGCAGTAGCCGCAATCCTCGGGGCAGCCGCCGGTCTTGATCGACAGCAGGCTCGCCCGCTGGACGTCGGCCGGGTCGTTGTGCGCCCGATGCATTGTCGCGGCCCGATGCACGAGGTCGAGCAGCGGCAGGTCGTGGATCGCCTGGATCTCCGCCACGGTCCAATCGTGGCGGATGTCCTGCGGGTGCGGGGTGGCGGCTTGGCTCATGGTCCCTTTGAGTGGGATCGGCGCAAAAAAATCAAGCACCCCGATCGGGCATCCCGCTCAGTCGGTCGGCTCGCCGGCCGAGACCTTGGCGGTCCAGTCGTCGAAGGCGATCACCTTCTGGCGCTGCTCGCCCAGGCGCTCGATCCGCAGCACCATCTCGTCGCCGGCCTTCAGGTAGCGCGGCGGCTTCATGCCGAGCCCGACACCGGGGGGCGTACCGGTGGTGATCACGTCGCCGGGTTCCAGCAGCATGAAGTGCGACGTGTAGGCGACGAGCTGGGGCACGTCGAAGATCATCGTGGCGGTGGAGCCGGTCTGGCGGCGCTCGCCGTTCACATCCAGGCTCATGGCGAGGTTCTTGAGGTCGGGGATCTCGTCCAGCGTCACCAGCCACGGACCCAGCGGCCCGAAGGTCGGGGCGCTCTTACCCTTGGTCCAGGTCGGACCGCGATTCATCTGCCACTCGCGCTCAGAGACGTCGTTGCAGATGCAGGCGCCGGCCACGTAGCTCAGCGCTTCGTTGGCGTGGACGTAGCTGGCGCGTCGGCCGATCACCACGGCCAGCTCCACTTCCCAATCGGTGCTGTGCGAGCTCTTGGGGATGATCACCGTGTCGTTCGGCCCGCACAGACTGGACGGCGCCTTGTTGAAGATGATCGGCTCCGCCGGGATCGGCGAGCCGGTCTCGGCGGCATGGTCGGCGAAGTTGAGGCCGATCGCCACCACGTTGCGGGTGCCGCCGACGCAGGGGCCGAGCCGCACGTCCGGAGACAGCTTCGGCAGGGTCTCGGGATCGAGCGCGCGCAGCCGCGCCAGCGATTCGGGCGCCAGCGCCGGGCCGGCGATGTCACGCACCACGCCTGAAAGGTCGCGCAGGCCGCCGCTCGCGTCCACGAGGCCGGGCTTCTCGTCGCCGCTCGGGCCGTGCCGGAAGAGCTTCATCGCCGCGCTCCTGAATCCTACCCTGGAACCGGTCTCTGCCGGCCACGGGGACCATGGCCGGGTGCAGGTCCCGGCGCAAGCAGGTCCGCCGAGCATGGCCGTGGTGACGGGGTGTTACACCGAGGCAACACCTTGGCGAGAAAGTGCATATCGGTTTAGTGTCGGATTTATTGTTCAGAATGGGGAATGTCTGCCGAAACACGATGTCGAGGATGGCGAAGACCGTTATCGCGCGAATACCCAATACGTAGACGCGCTCAAGAAGCGGATTTTATTGTACTTCGTCTTTCTGTTTTGAATGCCGATTATCCTTGCGATCTTGCCCCTAAAACCTGCACCATGCTCGAAACGGCGCTGCGTAACGGCTCTCAAATAAGAGACGGCGCCAGGCAAAGCTGAAGCGCTTGGGGGAAAACGATGGGCGGGACGGTGCGCGCGGCGATGCTCGCGGCGACAGCGATGGTCCTTGGCGCCGGCGCGGCGCAGGCGGGCGCGTTCGGGATCCGGGAGCAGAGCACCCAGGCGCAGGGGCTGGCCTTCGCGGGCGCGGCGGCGGGCTCCGGTGGCGTGTCGTCGATCTTCTGGAATCCCGCGACGATCACGATGAACCCCGGCTTCGTCGCCGAACAGAACTTCACCTTCATCGGCCTGTCCTCCGAGATCCGGCCGGATCTCGGCACCAATCCGGGCTTCGCCCGCCTCGGCAGCTCCGGCGATATCGGCCAAGGCGCCGTGTTGCCGGCGGGAGCGACCTCCTACCAGATCAACGACCGTCTCTGGCTCGGTCTGTCGACCGGTGCACCCTTCGGCCTGGTGACCAAGCCGCGGCAGGTCTGGGCCGGCGAAGTCTACGGCCGTTCGTCCCGGATCTTCTCGCTCGCGATCAACCCGGTGATCGGCTTCAAGGTCAACGAGTGGCTCTCGGTCGCCGCCGGCCCGAACATCGAGTATTTCCGCCTGACCCTGCGGCAGGCGCTCCCGATCCCCGGCATCCAGCCGACCGTCTATCCGAGCTCCTTCCTCAAGGGTGAATCCTGGGGCGCGGGCTTCACGGCCGGCGCGACGCTGACGCCCCGTGACGGCACCGTGCTGGGTATCGGCTACCGCTCCTCCGTGCATCACGACATCGACGGTTCGATCGGCGTGCCGCTCCTCGCCCTGGCGCCGCTCGCCGGGCAGGTCCGCTCGAAGCTCAACACCCCGGACAAGCTGAGCGTCGGCTTGACCCAGGCGATCTCGCCGGTGGCGCGGGTGGATCTCGGCTTCGAGTGGGACAACTGGTCGAGGCTCGGCAATGTCGGCATTGTGTCGAAGACGCTCGGGCTGCCGGTGAACTCCCTGCCCCTCAACTACAAGGACGGCTACACCTACGCGATCGGTGCCGAGTACGACGCGTCACCGAACCTGACGCTGCGCACCGGCTTCGCCTACGAGACCTCGCCGATCGACTTCTCCAATCGTTCGGTCCGCCTGCCGGACGGCGACCGCTACAACGTCTCGGTCGGCGCAAGTTACCGCTGGAGCCAGGCGCTGACCCTCAACGTCGCCTATTCGCACTTCTTCCTGGATCGGTCGCGGATCCTGGCCGGGATCGGGCGCGACTACAATGTCGGCAACATCGCCTTCGCGGGCGTGGTCGATTCGAGCGCGGACATCGTTTCGGTGGGCTTCCGTTACGTGTTCGGCGCCCCGCCGCCGGCTGCACCTGCGCCGCTGGTCCGGAAGTACTGACGGCCCGCTCTGATCGAACGCCTCGCTGCCGCCGTGTCCGCGAGGGCAGCGAAGCAATCCCGTGTCTCGCCACGCTGACCGATGTCGCGCTGCCCTGAGCCACGTCGCTCCGGTCGTGATACGGTGCGATTCCGTAACCACAGCGCCCGAGCACGCGCCTCAGGCGCGCATCCGCACATAGGTTCCCGGCGCCGGCCCCAGGGATTGCAGCGCGTCACCACCGGGCTTGCGCGCCGGGACCCGCTCGGGCGCCTGCGCCTCGATCCACTGGAACCAGTAGGGCCACCACGAGCCCTTGGTCTCCGCCGCCGCGGCGATCCAGGTTTCCAGCGTTCCCTTCACCGGGCCGCCGGTCCAGTAGCCGTATTTCGGCTTCGATGGCGGGTTGACGACGCCCGCGATGTGACCGGAGCCCGCCAGCACGAAATCGACCTTGCCACCGAAGGCCTTCGAACCCTCGAACACCGAGAGTGCCGGGGCGATGTGGTCTTCGCGGGTGGCGAGGTTGAAGATCGGGATCTGCACCTTCTTCAGGTCGAGCCGGACGTTGCCCAGCACCATCCGCCCCTGCGCCAGCGTGTTGTTGAGGTAGCAGTTGCGCAGGTAGAAGGAATGGTTCGCCGCCGGCATCCGGGTGGCGTCCGAATTCCAGTAGAGTAGGTCGAAGGCCGTCGGCGCCTTGCCCTTGATGTAGTTGTTGACGACGTAGGGCCAGATCAGGTCGTTCGGCCGGAGCATGTTGAAGGCGTTGGCCATCCGGGACCCGTCCAGGTAGCCCTGCTCGGCCATGCGCGCCTCGACCTGCCGGATCTGCTCCTCGTCGGCGAAGACCTTCAGGTCGCCCGCATGGGTGAAGTCGACCTGGGTGGTGAGCAGCGTCGCGCTCTTGATCCGCCGGTTCCCGGTGGCCGCCTGCATGGCGAGCGTGACGGCGAGGAGCGTGCCGCCCACGCAATAGCCGGCCGCCGTCACCTCGTTCTCGCCGGTGGCGACGCCGATCGCGTCGATGGCGGCCTCAATGCCCTCGCGCATGTAGGACTCGAAGTCCTTGTCGGCGTGGCGTGCATCCGGGTTGACCCAGGAGATGCAGAAGACGGTCAATCCTTGATCGACCATCCACTTGAAGAAGCTCTTCTGGGGATTGAGATCGAGGATGTAGAATTTGTTGATCCAGGGCGGCACCATGAGGAACGGGCGGCGCAGCACCGTCTCGGTGGTGGGGGCGTACTGGATCAGCTCGATCAGGTCGTTGCGAAACACCACCTCGCCGGGGGTGACCGCCATGTCACGGCCGACCTCGAAGCCGCTGAGATCGGTCTGGCGTACGCGCAACTGCCCGCGGCCGGCCTCCAGATCCTCCTCGTACATCTTCAGGCCGCGGACGAGATTGGCGCCATTCTCCTGAAGGGTGTGGCGGATCAGCTCCGGATTGGTCGGCAGGAAGTTCGAGGGGGAGAGCATGCTGGTGAGTTGGCGCAGGTAGAACTGCGCCTTGTGGCGCGTATGCGCGTCGAGCCCCTCGGCCTCCTCGACCAGGCCCTCGGCCCAGCGGGTGGCGAGCAGGTAGGCCTGCTTGAGGAAGTCGAAATACGGGTTGGTCGACCATTCCGCATGGGCGAAGCGCGCGTCCCGGGGTTCGGGCAGCGCCACCGGGTCGGCCGGCTGGCCCTGCAGGCGCAGGTAGGTCGAACCCCAGAGGTTCAGGAAGGCCTGAGACAGGCGCGCCTGCGCCTCCGCGGTCTTGTTCGGGTCGGCCAGCCAGGATTCCGCCACCTGCTGGAGGACCTTGGCGGCCTCGCTCAGCTCGCCGCCGGGGGCGCCCGCCTGGGCTTCGGGTTGAAGCAGGCGGCCAACATTGCGGCCCATCGCTTCCATGAACTGCCCGGTATTGCGCGTCAGCGCCTCGAAATCCGGCAGGGAGGGGCTGGTTCCGGCCGGCATCGCGCCGTTGGAGACCGGCTTCGGAGGGGCGGTCCGGTCCGGCGCCTGAGGGCTGGTCAAGCGTGCCTCCCTGTGTGTTCGTCCGTCGACCCGTGCATGGGCCTCGTTTCCGACAAAATAAGGAGCGAGCCAGAGATTTCGCCAGTGCGCACATGAACGCGACCGAGACATCCGGCCGATCTTCTCATGCCCACCCCTCTTCCCATGGACATGCGACTATGGATCGAGCCCTTTTAAATCCGGGCACCTGCGTTCAACGCACCAGCCGGCTCCCCGGCCTCGTGGGTGCGGCAATGCTCGCCGCGGTCGCGGGGTCGCTCGCCGCATGTTCCGGAGACGTGGTGCGCTCGCTCGCCTCAGACGCGGGCTACGGGCCGCGCGTCGTGGCGGCGCCGGACTTCGTGACGGAATCCCGCAGCCGGGCGACGCCGGAATACATGCCGGTGGGCGTCGATGCGCCGAAGCGCGCGGTCCGGGCGAAATCCGTCACCGGCCAGAAGGACTTGGAGGCGCAGCTTGAAAGCGCCCGCGGTCGCAACGAGGCCCGCGGCCGCGCCGCCGCGAGCGCCGGGCAGGGCGCGGCGGCCACGATCAAGCCGGCGCCGGCGCCCCCGCAATAGCCACGGTTTTGTGGGTCGGCGGCGGCCGACAAGTCTGCTAGAGTCGGTGGTTCGCGCGACCGGCACAGATGAGAGACGCCAGCACCGGGGCGCGCCGATGGACAGGCCCATGACCGACTTTCACCGCATCAAGCGATTGCCGCCCTACGTCTTCGAGCAGGTCAACCGGATCAAGGCCGCCGCCCGGGCGCAGGGCGCCGACATCATCGATCTCGGCATGGGCAATCCGGATCTCGATGCCCCGAAGCACGTCATCGCCAAGCTGTGCGAGACCGCCGGCCGCCCGCGGACCGACCGTTACTCGGCTTCGAAGGGCATTGCCGGGCTGCGCAAGGCCCAGGCCGGCTATTATCAGCGCCGCTTCGGCGTGAGCCTGAATCCCGATACGCAGGTCGTGGCGACGCTGGGCTCCAAGGAGGGCTTCGCCAACATGGCCCAGGCGATCACCGCCCCGGGCGATGTCGTGCTGGTGCCGAACCCCAGCTACCCGATTCACGCCTTCGGCTTCCTGATGGCGGGCGGCGTGATCCGCTCCGTACCGGCCGAGCCGACCCCGGCCATGTTCCCGGCGCTGGAACGCGCCATGCGCCATTCGATCCCGAAACCCGTGGCCTTGGTGGTCTGCTACCCGTCGAACCCGACCGCCTACGTGGCGAGCCTCGACTTCTACACGGATCTCGTGGCCTTTGCGAAGCAGCACGAGCTCATCCTGCTCTCGGATCTCGCCTACGCGGAGGTTTATTTCGACGGCAATCCGCCGCCCTCCGTGCTGCAGGTGCCGGGTGCGATCGACTGCACGGTGGAGTTCACCTCGCTCTCGAAGACCTACTCGATGGCCGGCTGGCGCATGGGGTTCGCGGTCGGCAACGAGCGCTTGCTCGCGGCGCTCACCCGGGTGAAGTCCTACCTCGATTACGGCGCCTTCACGCCGATTCAGGTCGCCGCCACCGCGGCCTTGAACGGACCGGACGATTGCATCCACGAGATGCGCAGCATCTACCGGAAGCGGCGCGACGCGCTGGTGGAGTCCTTCGGCAAGGCCGGCTGGACGATCCCCTCGCCCGCGGCCTCGATGTTCGCCTGGGTGCCGATCCCCGAGCGCTACCGGGAGATGGGCAGCCTCGAATTCTCCAAGCTGCTGCTGGAGAAATCCGACGTGGCGGTGGCGCCCGGCATCGGCTTCGGCGAGTTCGGCGACGAATACGTGCGCATCGCCCTCGTCGAGAACGAGCAGCGCATCCGCCAGGCCGCGCGCAACGTCCGCCGCTTCTTCGACGGCACCGACAAGACCCTGCACAACGTCGTGCCGATGGCGCGGGTCGGGTAGGACGGGCGTCCGAACCGACGCGGCGGTTCGGGATTTCCGAGCCGTCCCGGCCGCAAAGAATGCGGCGTCCGGCCTGCGAAGCGTCGCCGGACGCCTAAGCCTGTGAAGCGCCCAGGCCCGCAAAGCGCCGCGTGATCGCGTCCGCCGCGCGGATCCTGCGCGTCGCGAGATCTCGGATCGACAGGGCGGCCTGTGCGAAACCGCCCGCCGCATCGGGCCGACCCGCTTTAACGATTGCCCGCAAGGCGAGAATATCCGACCGCATGGTGATCGAGGCGAGCAGCGCGCGCCTGTCAGCGCCACCGGGTGCGGACTGCGCTGCCCACATCTCGGCTAGGCCCTCCGCGAAAACCTGAGCGGCGGCGGCGATCTCGTCCTGGAAGTCCGCCTCCGAAGCGCCCGAGGGACGGCCTTCCCTGTTGGCGCCGCGCACCGCCGAAGATGTGAATTCGTCTCTTACCGGGGATGCCAGCGATGATCTCATGGCAGTTGTTCCAGGCATGTATGTGTCAGGACACAGCAAGCTTCTAGGATGAGATGGTTAAGAAAGCGCGAAGCGCCGAATTTAATCCTGGGTTGTGCTGACCTCTGCTATGCGTTTCGTCCACCAATCCCGAAACGTCTGTCCGAAGCGATCGGTTTTGCAGGACCGGTTTGAATCTATTCTGTGATCGGGCGCAAGTCTGTTATCCAATGTGGCCGCGCCACGGTTCTCACGTCGCGAGATCGATCGTGCGCGCTGAAATTGTTGCCGCGGGGCGACAGGTTCCGCCAAAGGCGTCGGTGTCCCCCACAGGCGCTTGTCAGGGCGGACGGCGATGGCCAGGGTCGGAGAGGGGTCTACCCGCGTCCCGAGAGAAGCATGCGCCGCCTGAACCTGATCGCCGCCCTGCTGCTCACCGCCGCGGCCTCGGCCTGCGCGCCGAATCCGATCATTGCCCGCGACCCGATCCCGGCCCCGGGTCCGACCGATGTCTATGCGTGCGATTCGAAGCCGTTGCCGCTCAACGCCTTCATGTCGGATTGCCGTCCGGTACCGGCGAGCCCGCAGGTCGTCCTGCGCGCCCGGGGCTGATCCGGCCGAACATTCGCTAACCGGCCGGGCCGAAGGGGCCGGACAATCCGGCCGTGATCAGCTAGACTGTTCGTGAGTTGCCGGCCCAGCCGGCCCGTGACGGAGCATCGCGTGAGCACCAAGACCCTGATCGCCGCCGGACTTCTCGCCCTCTTGGCGGGGCAGGGCGCCTCGGCTTCCGACGCGGCTTATGCGCCGGCGCCGTATCACGGGCCGTCCTACGTGTTCACGGCACCGAACGGGCCGACGGTTCTGAGGACCGATGGCTGCTGCCAGGTCGTCGTGCCGCCCGGTCGCCCCGACCTCGCCGTGCCGCCGGTGCCGGTGGCCGAGGTGATGAATGGTGGCGGTTTCGGCTACACCGGGTTCGACTACTACAACGATCAGATCACCGAGGGCCGGTTCGGCGCGCGCAAGCGGCCGAAGGAGTACGTGATCGCCCCGTCCTACCTCGTGCCGCCGCGCTACTGAGCCGCCGGACGCTCCGGGGTCTCAATCCTTCTGCGGATCGTGGCCCCAGTTCATCAGGGACATCCGCCAGGGTGAGTCCGGATCCTTCCGGGCCGCGCCGCCCTGTTTGAGATGGCGGTGGACATAGCTCACGACCTTGCCCATGGCGGCGTAGTCGTCGTCCGTGAGATCCGCCTTCTTCTTGTCCTTGATGGCCACGATGCGCCGGCCCATCTCGTGACCAGTCGACTCACCGCCGTCCTTCTTCTGGCCGACCTCTTTGCTGGCATCGCTGTCGAGATGCTTCTTCAGCGCCGCCGGCGTCATGTTGACGGCCTCGTTGAAGTCCTTCCATGTCGTTGCGTGATCGTCATCCGCCATCCGCGGGTCTCCTTCGCGTCCATGCCGTTCGTGCCCGACAACGCGCCCAGCGCGGACCGGCTCGCGCGCATCCCTGCGGTCGGGCGCCGCACGGGGAGAGCTCGCGGCGGCCCGGCGGCGTTTACAGGTCGGCCCCCGGGGGCTATCACCCCGGCCCGACACCGAACCCCATTCCCGCACCCTATTTCCGAAAAACCAGATGCGCGCCGAGATCGAGCAAGCCTCGGATGCCGCCAAGCAGTCTATAGGGCTGCTGAGGAGGCATCTTTGACTGGGATACAGTCGATAAACGCCTTGCGGAGCTGAACGCAGCTTCCGAGAACCCCGACCTCTGGAACGATGCCGAGGCCGCCCAGAAGGTCATGCGCGAGCGCCAGCAGCTCGACGAGGCCGTCACGGCGATCAAGAAGCTCGAGCGCGATCTCGAGGACGGCGCTACGCTGATCGAGCTCGGCGAGATGGAGGGTGACGAAGCCTCGATCCGCGAGGGCGAGGCTGCGATCCTGGCGGTCGAGAAGGAGGCCGCGAGCCGGCAGGTCGAGACGCTGCTCTCCGGCGAGGCCGACGGGTTCGACACCTATCTCGAGGTCCATGCCGGTGCCGGCGGCACCGAGAGCCAGGATTGGGCCAACATGCTCCAGCGCATGTATGCCCGCTGGGCCGAGCGCAGGAAGTACAAGGTCGAGGTCGTCGAGATGACCGACGGCGAGGAGGCGGGGATCAAGGGCGCCACGCTCCTGATCAAGGGCCACAACGCCTATGGCTGGCTCAAGACCGAGTCCGGCGTGCATCGGCTCGTACGGATCTCACCCTACGATTCCAGCGCCCGGCGGCACACCAGCTTCGCCAGCGTCTGGGTCTACCCGGTGATCGACGACCGGATCGAGATCGAGATCAAGGAATCCGACTGCCGGATCGACACCTACCGGTCGTCCGGCGCCGGTGGCCAGCACGTCAACACCACGGACTCGGCGGTGCGCATCACCCACAATCCCACCGGGATCGTGGTGGCGTGCCAGCAGGAGCGCTCGCAGCACAAGAACCGGGCCACCGCCTGGAACATGCTGCGCGCCCGGCTCTACGAGGCCGAGCTGAAGAAGCGTGAGGAGAAGGCCAATGCCGAGGCCGCCTCCAAGACCGATATCGGCTGGGGCCACCAGATCCGGTCCTACGTGCTGCAGCCGTACCAGCTGGTGAAGGATCTGCGCACCGGCACCCAGTCCACCGATCCGGACGAGGTTCTCGACGGCGATCTCGATCCGTTCATGGAGGCCTCGCTGGCTCAGCGGGTCTTTGGCGGGGGTGAGGCGGTCGAGGATATCGACTGAGGCGGCTCCCCGGCCCGTCCAATCCAATCACCTCATCCTGAGGTGCCGAAGCGCAGCGGAGGCCTCGAAGGAGGCCTCCAGATAACGTTGCGATCTCTGGAGCTCTCCTTCGAGGCCCGGTTCGCGGTCACCTCAGGATGGGTGGGATGGTTCCGCGCATCCCCCCGCGAACCCCCATCAATACCCCAGCGCCGCCCCATCCTTGCGCGGGTCCGATCCCGCCGCCAGCGTGCCGGCCTTGCGGTCGATCCAGATGACCTGACCGCCGCCGAGCGGCAGCGGCGCCCGGATCGCCGGATGGCCGCGCTCCTTCAGCCCCGCCATCACCGAGTCTGAGATCCCGCCCTCGACCTCCAGGGTCCCGCCATAGGCGAAGCTGCGGGGAGCATCGAGCGCCTCCTGCACGTCGAGGCCCCGGTCGATGAGGCCGGAGAGCAGCTCGACATGGCCCATGGCCTGATAGTGCCCGCCCATGACGCCGAACGGCGCGACCGCCTGCCCGTCCTTCATCAGCATACCGGGGATGATCGTGTGCATCGGCCGCTTGCCCGGCCCAACGCTGTTCGGGTGGCCGCCCTCCGTGCGGAACGACAGGCCGCGGTTGTGCAGCAGCACGCCGCTCTCGGGCGCCAGGATGCCGGAGCCGAACCCCTGGAAAATCGAGTTGATCAGCGACAGGGCGTTGCCGTCCCGGTCGACCACACAGAGATAGACCGTGTCCTTGTGGGCGCGGCCCTCCGCGATCTCCCGGGCGATCTCGGGATAAATCTCGGGCTCGCGGGCCCGGCCCATGTCGATCGCCCCGTGGGCGGCGGCCTTCCAGGCGTCGGAGAGCAGGTGCTCGATGGGCACGTTGGCCAGGGCCGCGTCGCCGAACAGAACGTCCCGGTGATGATAGCCCTGCTTGCAGACCTCGGCGAAGAGGTGGAGCCGGTCGAGGTCCGAGAGGGCGCCGACATCGTAATGCGAGAGCACGTTGAGCATCATCAGCGCGGCCAGACCCTGGCCGGCGGGCGGACACTCGTAGACATCGTAGCCGCGGTAGCGGGTCGAGACCGGTGTGACGAGGTCGGGCCTGGCGGCCGCGAAGTCCTCCAGCGTGTGCAGGCCGCCGAGTTCGTTAAGCCGGCTCACCATGTCCTGTGCGACGGGCCCAGTGTAGAAGGCGCGCGCACCCATCGCGGCGATCGTCCGCAGCGTCGCCGCAAGCTTCGGCAGGCGGAGGACGCTGCCGATCGCTGGCGGTTTCCCGCCGGGCAGATAGGTCTCGGCGGCATGTGGGTCTGCGGCGACGCGCTCGGCGCCGCGCGTCCAGTCCCAGCCGACCCGCTGCTGCACGACGAACCCGTCCTCCGCGTAGCGGATGGCCGGCTGAAGCAGCTCGCCCAGCGACCGGGTGCCGTGCTCACGGACCAGCCGATCCCACGCCGCGACTGCGCCCGGCACCGTGACGGCGTGCGGCGAGGTCGGCGTGATCGTGACGCCATGCTCGGCGTACCAGTCGGGCGTCGCGGCGGCCGGGGCACGGCCTGAGCCGTCGAGGGCGATGGGCTTGGTGGCGCCCGCCGGAGCGTAGAGGGCGAAGCAATCGCCGCCGATGCCGGTCATCAGCGGGTCGACCACGCATTGCACGGCGACCGCCGCGATGCCGGCATCGACGGCGTTGCCGCCCGCGCGCAGCACCTCGATGGCGGCGAGCGTCGAGAGCGGGTGCGAGGTCGCGACGGCGGCGTTTGCGGCGTAGACCGGGGAGCGGCCGGGGGCGGAAAAATCTCTCACGGGATGTCCTGTCGTTTCAAACGCATCTGAATTCCCCTCCCCCTTGCGGGGAGGGGTCAGGGGTGGGGGTGGTGCAGGATCGAGCGTTCCGGTGCCTTCTGCACCACCCCCACCTCCAGCTCCTCCCCGCAAGGGGGAGGAGAGGGCCGCCATCTCACCCGGCGCCAGCGCCCGGCAGCGCCACCCAATGCCCCGGCGCCACCTCGGTGAGCGGCCCGTCCGGCGGCTGATCGTGGCCGGAGAGGTCCCGCGCGGCGAGGCGGGCGCGCTCCTCGGCCGGGTGCGGCACCGGCACCGCGGCGAGCAGGCGGCGGGTGTAGGGATGGCGCGGATCCGCGTAGAGGGCGTCGGCCTCGGCGAGCTCGACGATCCGCCCCCGCCAGAGCACCGCGACCCGATGGCAGAGGTAGCGCACCATCCGCAGATCGTGGGAGATGAACAGGTAGGACAGGCCCATCTCATCCTGCAGATCCTGGAGCAGGTTCACCACCTGGGCCTGGATCGAGACGTCCAGCGCCGCGATCGGCTCGTCGGCGACGATGAAGCTGGGCTTCAGGGCAATCGCCCGGGCGATGCAGATCCGCTGTCGTTGGCCGCCCGAGAACTGATGCGGGTAGCGCCCCATGAAGCGCGGATCGAGCCCGACCCGCTGGAACAGGGCCGCCACCGCCTCCCGCCGCTCCGGGCCACGCATGTCCCGCCGGTGCAGCTTGAACGCCTCCGCGACGTAGTCCCCGGCGCTCATCCGCGGATTGAGGGCCGCGTAGGGATCCTGAAACACCGTCTGGATCCGCGCCCGCATCTTGCGCATGGCGCCCGCCGAGAGCTTGGCGAGGTCGGTGCCTTCGAAGGCGATGGTGCCCGATGTCGGCGGGTTGAGCATGGTCACGGCCCGGCCGATGGTCGACTTGCCGGAGCCGGATTCGCCGACGAGGCCCAGGGTCTCGCCGGGGCGGATGTCGAAGCTCACGCCTTCGACCGCGCGGAACACGGAGGCCTTGCCGCCCCACCACGAGCGCAGGGGGTAGTGCTTGGACAGGTCGCGCACCGAGACGATCGGATGATCCTGCACGCTCATCGCGCCGCCTCCGCGGCCAGAAGTTTTGGCAGGTCGTACCACGCGGCGACGAGGTGGCCCGGGGCGGCGCCGGGCGCCTGCGCGAGAGGCGGCATCTCGGCCCGGCAGCGGGGTGTCGCGAAGGCGTTGCGCGGGGCGAAGGGGTCGCCCGGCGGCGGGTGGCGCATATCGGGCGGCGCCCCCTCGATCTGGTGCAGGCGGCGTCGCCCGGCCCGGCCGCCGGAGAGGTCCGGCAGGGAGCGCAGGAGTCCCAGGGTGTAGGCGTTGCGCGGGTCCGAAAAGATGTCGTCGACCGGGCCGCGCTCCAGAATCCGGCCGGCATACATCACCTGCACGGTGTCGCTGATGCCGGCCACCACGCCGAGATCGTGGGTGATCCAGATGATCGCCATGCCGAGCTCGCGCTTCAGATCCTGAACCAGGGAGACGATCTCGGCCTGGACGGTGACGTCCAGCGCCGTGGTCGCCTCGTCGGCGATCAGCAGCTTCGGCCGGCAGCTCAGGCCGATGGCGATCATCACGCGCTGGCGCTGGCCGCCGGAGAATTCGTGCGGGTACTGGTCGAGACGCCCGCCCGCGTTCGGGATGCGCACGAGGTCGAGCAGCTCCTTGGCCCGGGCGCGGGCCGCGCGGGCGTCGAGGCCGAGATGGATGCGCAGGGGCTCGATGATCTGCGCCGCCACGGTCATGCCGGGATTGAGCGAGCTCATCGGGTCCTGGAACACGAAGCCGATTGCGCCGCCGCGGATCTTTCGCAGCTCGCGCTCCTTCAGAGCGAGGAGGTCGCGGCCCTCGAACAGCACTTGGCCCCCGGTGATGCGGCCCGGCGGGCGCGGGATCAGGCCCAGCATGGCCAGCACATGCACGCTCTTGCCGGAGCCGGACTCGCCGACGATCCCCAGGGTCTCACCCTCGTTCAGGGTATAGGAGACGCCGTTGACCGCATGGACCGCGCCGCCGTCGGTGTCGAAGGCAACCGCGAGGTCGCGGATGTCGAGGAGCGGTTTCTTCATGTGCGCTGCCTCGGGTCGAGGGCGTCTCGCAGGCCGTCGCCGAACAGGTTGAAGGCGAGCACGGCCAGGAAGATCGACAGGCCGGGCCAGATCGCCATCCAGGGCGCCTCGTCCATGAAGTTCTTGGCGGTGTTGAGCATCGCCCCCCACGAAGGCTCGGGCGGCTGCTGGCCGAGGCCGAGGAACGAGAGACTCGCCTCCGCGATGATGGCGGCCGCGATGGTGAGCGTCGCCTGCACGAGGATCGCCGGGACGATGTTGGGCAGGATGTGGACCCGGGCGATCCGCCAGGGCGGGTTGCCCATGGCGCGGGCCGCCTCCACGAATTCCTCGGCCGCCACGGCGCGCACCTGCGCCCGGGTCAGCCGGATGAAGGTCGAGGTCGCCGAGAGGCCGATGGCGATCATCGCGTTGACGAGGCTCGGGCCGAGGAACGCCGCCAGCGCGATCGCCAGGATCAGGAACGGGATCGCCAGCAGCGCATCGGTGAGCCGGGAGATCGCCCCGTCGATCCAGCCGCCCGCATAGCCGGCGAGCAGCCCCAGCGGCAGGCCCAGCGAGACCGCCAGCGCCACCGAGACGAGGCCGGCGCCCAGCGAGGCGCGGGCTCCGAAGATGATCCGCGAGAGCACGTCACGCCCGACCTCGTCGCCGCCGAACGGGTGCGCGAGACTCGGGGCGCCGCGGACGTTGCCCCAGTCGGTGGCGGTTGGATCGTAGGGGGCGATCCAGGGGGCGAAGAGCGCCATCAGGATCAGCAGGCCGACGATGATGAGGCCCGCCACCGCGCTCTTGCGCGCGCGCAGGCGCCGCCAGAAGGCGGTGAGGGTGCCGGGTTCCTGAATGAGGGCAGGGGCTCCCGCGGGGGCGGCGAGGCCGGTGGTTTCGGCGATGGGGGTGCCGGTGCTCATCGGGGCCTCGCCGGGCTGGCAGCGACGACACTGACACGTGCTTTCCCTCCCCCCTCTGCGGGGGAGGGTGGCCCCCGAAGGGGGGCGGGTCGGGACGAAGTCCCGCAAGGGGGGAGCGACGGTGCAGAACAAAGCCCAGCGCTACGGGAAGGTCGCGCCTCCTTCGGAAGCCGGGTTCCCCTCTCCCGACCCCTGCTGACGCAGGGGCCACCCTCCCCCGCAGAGGGGGGAGGGAGGGCGTCGCGTTTGAGCACTAACCTCATGCCCGCCTCAGCTTCGGGTTCACGGCGGCCGAGAGCAGGTCGGCGGCGAGGTTCAGGGCGATGTAGGTGGCGGCGGTGCAGATCACGACACCCTGCACGGTGGCAAAATCCCGATTGAACACGGCATCGACCATCAGCTTGCCGAAGCCCGGCACGGAAAACACCTGCTCGGTCAGCACCGCCCCGGACAGGAGCTGCCCGAATTCCAGCGCGCCGAGCGTAATGATCGGGATCGCGGCGTTGGGCAGCGCGTGCCGCAGGGTGACCCGCAGCGGCGAGACGCCCTTGGCGCGGGCCGTGCGGACGTAGTCGGAGCCGAGCACGCCCAGCATCGCCGCGCGGGTGTGGCGCATCATCACCGCCGCGATGGCGTTGCCGAGCACGAAGGCCGGCATCACCATGGCGGCGAGGTTTTCGGAGAGGCTCTCGAACGGCGAGACGTAGCCGGAGGCCGGCAACCAGCCGAGTTCCACCGAGAACAGCAGGATCAACAGGATCCCGAGCCAGAAATTCGGCACCGACAGGCCCCAGAGAGCGATGCCGTTGGCGATTGTGTCGGCGGCCTGTCCGCGCTTCACCGCCGAGAGCACGCCCATGGGCACGCCGATGGCGAGCGCCACCAGCATGGCGAGGCAGGCGAGTTCGAGCGTCACCGGCAGCTTCTCGACGATCAGCTCGGAGACCGGCTTCTGCAGCCGGATCGACTCGCCGAGATCGCCGCGCAGCACGCCGCCGGCCCAGTAGGCGTAGCGCACCGGCAGGGGCTCATCGAGGTGGTACTTCTCGCGGATGAAGGCGATCACCTGCGGGTCGCGCTCCTCGCCGGTCAGCGCCGTCGCGACATCCCCCGGCAGCAATTGCTGCAGGGCGAAGATGATCATCGAGGCGAGGATCAGGGTCGGAACCGCGAGGGCGAGACGTCGGACCAGGAACCGGAGCATCAGTTGAGCTTCAGCCCGGTGAAGCGCACGAGCCCGTCCGGATAGGGCACGAAGCCGGTGATCTTCTGGCTGTAGGCCCAGAGCAGCTTGCGGTGCAGGATGTAGATCCCGGGCCGGTCCTTCAGGACCTGATCGGCCAAAGCTTTCCAGGCCGCCTTGCGCTTGGCCGGATCGACGGTGCCGCGTTCGGCCTGGAGCGCCGCATCGGCCTCAGGGCTGCAATACTTCGGATAGTTCAGCGCCGCCTTGCAGAACAGGAAGCTGAACGTGTTGCCGTCCGGGTCCGAGCGGCCGCTCCAGGAATAAAGCTGCGCCTCGTAATTGCCCTTGTCGGCGGCATCCAGCGCCGTGGTGAAGTCTACGGCTTGAAGCTTCACGTCGAAGCCCGCCTCCTTGGTCATCGCCTGAATCACCTGGCCCACCTGGGGCGACTCGCTGTTGGCGTAGACGGTGAGCGTGATCTGCGGGTTCGGCTTGCCGGCCTCGGCGAGCAGGGCCTTGGCCTTGGCGATATCGCGCTTCGGGATCGGGTACTCGGCGACGTAGTTCGGGTTCTTCGGGTTGACCCACTGGTTCCCGGCCAGGAACTCGCCGTTATAGACCACCTGATTGATGGCGTTGCGGTCGATGGCCGCCTCGAAGGCGGCGCGCACCTTCGGGTCGGACACCGGCGAGCCGGCCTTGTTGGGGTTGAACAGGATCTCCTGAAAGCCGAGCTCGGTGGTGGATTCGATCTTCAGCTTGGCGTCGCGCTTCACCTGCGCCACGTCGGTGGGGGCGAGACGCTCCAGCAGGTCGAGCTGGCCGGCGCGCAGGTTGGTGAGCCGCACAGTGGCATCCGGAATCGGCCGGAACTCGATCCGCTGGATGTGGATCGCGTCCTTGTTCCAGTAGTCGGGGAAGCGCTCGACCACGATCCGGTCCTGCGGCACCCGTTCCACGAACTTGTACGGCCCGGCGCAGACCGGCGCGGAGGCGAACTTGTCGCCCAGCCGCTCGGCAGCCTTGGGTGAGACCATCATGCCGGCCCGATCGGTGAACTGCGCGAGCAGCGGCGCGAAGGGCTGCTTCAGATTGATCCGGAAGGTCAGGTCGTCGACCACATCCACGGAGTCGATCGGCGCGATCTCGGAGCGGCGCTGCGAGCCCGGCATCTTCATATGCCGCTCGATCGAGAATTTTGCCGCGGCGGCGTCGAGCTTCTCGCCGTCGTGGAACAGCACGCCTGGGCGCAGATGCAGGGTCAGTGCTTTCTCGTCGGGCGACAGCTCCCAGGACGTCGCGAGCTGCGGCACCGGCTTCAGGTCGGGCCCGATATCCACGAGCTTGTCACAGAGAGCGGCGAACACCATCCGGCTCGCGAAGGTGCGGGCGAGCGTCGGGTCGAGGGCATCCGGATCCTCCATCATGCCGTAGCGCAGGGTCTGCGCGGCGGCGGGCCCTGACAGGATCATCCCGGCGAGCAGGCAGGCGGCAAGACGCAACATGACGGCGGTCCGGAGGCTGGCGCGGGTGGAACACTGCGATCGGCCAAGGCCGATCCGGAGGCGGCAAAGAGTGTTGCTCACCTTCGTGGCATGCACAATCCCAAGGCAGCATCCGTGCCAGACGGTCAAGCTGCATCTTATATTCAGTCGATTCTTGCGGGGCCGCAGGCGTATCGGGAGGCGCTGATTTCGATATCCAAGTGACGATAAAATCCGAATAGGCTCGAATAACACAAAGACTATAGGTGCTCCTGTGCAATCGAAATTCGCTCACGATAAGACGAATTTTAGTGAGTCTCTGCATCGATCGGCATGACATTGCGTCGCATGACATCGTCATATCACGAAGGCATCGATGAAGGACATGTATGGCCCGCGACACCGCATCATCCTGCCCGCTCTATGCTGGACGCAACGCCGTCGTGATTTCTACGCGATCACCACGGATGTCTCGGTCGAGGGGATCCGCTTCCGCTCGTCGTCGCTCTTGAACCCAGGCGAGGATCTCACCTGCAGCATCCGCCACATCAGCCTCCTGCACGCGCGGATCGACAAGGCGGCAGGTCAGGAATTCGTCGTTTCGGTCCGTGGAGGCGGGCCGGCGCTCGCCGGGTTGGCACGCCAGTTCGTGACGCTGTCCCGCGCCCAGGATGTCCGCCTGGAGTCGATCCGGGTCGAGCCCCGCATCGTCCCGAAGCAGAAGATGCTTGTCGTGACGCTGGAGGGTGGCCATGCCCTTTCGGGACACGTGCTCAATATCTCGGCGTCCGGCGTGGCACTGCTCATCGATCAGACGCTGGAACTCGGCGCGACCATCCGGGTCGGCCAGAAGCTGGCCCGCGTGGTGCGACATTTCACCCACGGGTTGGGGGCCGCCTTCGTTGAGCCCTTCGCGCCGGGCGACGTCCATGAGGCGATGATCTTATAGAACGCGCCACAAGACTGAGGCCGAAGCCTCGCAGTGGTCGCCGATGGGCGCTACATTCGATCTGTTAGCGAAGGACCCCCCATGAAGCGCTCTGTCTCCGCATCACTCACCGCTGCCATTCCGGCCGCGCTCGCGCTGCTGCCGCAGGCGGCTCTCGCGCATCCGGGCCATGGTGCCGCCACCGGCATGGAAGCTGGGTTCCTGCATCCTCTGCTGGGCGCCGATCACGTGCTGGCTATGGTGGCGGTCGGCCTGCTGGCGGCGCTCCGGGGCGGTCGGGCTCTCTGGGCGTTGCCCCTGTCCTTTCTGGCGCTGATGAGCGTGGGGGCGGGGCTCGGCATGGCCGGCATCGCACTACCCTACGCCGAGACCGGGATCGCTCTCTCCATTGTGGTCTTCGGATTCGCCGCCATGGTCGGCCTCCGGGCACCGGTCGCGCTGCTCGCCGCCCTGGTCGGGATCTTCGCGGTGTTTCACGGCTACGCGCATGGGGCGGAAATGCCTGAGACCGCCTCGGGCCTCTCGTTCGGCTTCGGCTTCCTGGCGGCGACCGCGCTCCTCCACGCGGCAGGGATCGGCCTCGGGATTTCGGGTGCCCGCCAGGGTACCACGCGGGCCGCGCCGGCTCTCGGCGCCGGTGTCGCTGTGGCGGGTCTCGCCCTGCTGGTCCTGCCCGCCTGAGCGCGGCACTCGATCACGCCGGTGTGCGTGCGCCGGTCGACGGGTTGGCGCCGCGCCTGAGCCTTCAGGTCGATCTCGGACTTGGGGGCCGGCTTGGTCCCGGCGGAGGGGCGGCTTCTGGAGATGATCGCCGCGTACGGGTCATCGGGGGCGCTGCTGGGCGCGCGCTGGGCGTGTCGTGTCGATGAAGTTGGTGGCTGATCGAAGCGATGAACACCGGTTCTGGCCAGCCGGTGGTTGAGGCGCAGGGCGGCCGGACTCAAGGCGCGGTGCGCCATTCAGAGTTCGGCATTGACGTCGTGGCCCGTTACCGGGCCGTCGAGGCGGCGTTCGCACCATACGTGAGAACTCTGGGGCAGACCGGGGACATGTAACCGGCCCCGGCGTCGGCGCGCAATGCGCGTGCGTGTGCCACAGGCCCTTGGGGGCTGACTGCAGCGCACGATGCCCCACGTCCCGCCGGTCGCAACGATCCCGGCGGCAGGGAAGAGGATCCCCCATGGCAAAGTTCACGACGCTCGCCTTGATGAGCCTTCTGGCTGTCACCACCAGCGCGCAGGCGGCCCCGAAGGTGGAGCGCCTGCGGGGTACGATTGAGGCAGTCGAGCAAGGCGGCTTCACGCTGAAGACCCTGGATGGCAAATCCGAATCCGTGGCCCTGCCGCCCGACGCCAAGGTGTCGTGGGTCGTGCCGGCCTCCCTCGACCAGATCAAGGACGGCGTCTTTATCGGCACGGCCACCAAGGGGGAGCCGCCCGTAGCGCTCGAAGTGGTCCTCTTTCCCGAGGCGATGCGCGGCACCGGCGAAGGGCATTACGACTGGGATATGATCCCGGATCGCACGGCCGGCGGTGTGCGGGTGAAGAGCGCGATGACCAACGGCACCGTGACGGCCGATGCCCGGTCGACCGCGCCCGATGCGCCACGGGTGAAGAGCGCGATGACCAACGGCACCGTGACGGCGAGCGGTGGCGGCGCCGAGCGCACCCTGACGGTGAATTACGGCCAGGGCCAGTCCATTCAGATCTTGGTGCCGCCGCAGGCGCCGGTCGTCAGCTTCGCGCCGGCCGATGCCGCGGCCCTCGCGCCCGGTTCCAAGGCGTTCGTAGTTGTCGCGCGTGAGGACGACGGCCATCTGACGGCGCGCCGGGTCGCCGTCGGCAAGGATGGACTCACCCCACCCATGTAAGCCGGCAATGTAACGCCGGTCTCGCGGACAGCGCCTTTAACAACGGCGGCTGAATGGGCCCGCCTGCACGAATCGTCCGGCGTGCGAATACCCGCGCCGGGCTATTCCTACCCGAAGACGCTCTGGAAAGGCGCCAGAAACCGTCACTCGTCTGCTGGTTAATGGCCAGTGCGGCTGGAAATTGTTGCCAGCGGGCAACATCCAGTCGGAACCTCGGCAATAAACGAGAATCCTCGTTGCCGCCCGAAACCCGTTCGCACATGGTGAGGGTGCACGGGGGCATCGCCAAGCGAGAGCCCGCAAGAGCCTGCCGCTCAAGACGCAGGCCAAGTCTACAAATGTGCGGCCAGATCCGGACAACCGGACAAGTCCGCATTCTTGGGTCTCGAAGCTTTGGAGATATCGATGACGCTCTTGAAGGGCTCGTTGCTCGGGTCCGTTGCTGCGTTCGCGGCGGTGGGTGCCGCGCACGCCGCCGACCTGCCGGTCAAGAAGGCCGTGCCGATCGAATACGTCCGCGTCTGCACCGCCTACGGCGCCGGCTTCTTCTACATCCCCGGTACCGATACCTGCCTGCGCGTCTCGGGCCGCGCCCGGTTCGAGGGCGGATACCAGACCAGCTACTCGCGTCAGGCCGGTCCCAACGTCGGCGACACCTCCGGCTACCAGGGCCGGATGCGCATCAACCTCGATGCCCGCACCCAGAC
>Ga0316228_1000154_pt1 | contig 99684 bp, 97 predicted proteins | sample TBH18021metaG_FD_206005 | JGI IMG/M metagenome (GOLD analysis project Ga0316228, IMG submission 206005) | Freshwater microbial communities from Trout Bog Lake, Wisconsin, USA - TBH18021 | ecosystem: Environmental > Aquatic > Freshwater > Lake > Hypolimnion/Profundal zone | place: USA: Wisconsin... | reverse complement strand
GGAGGTTGTCGCTCTCCCCGTCCTCGATCATCGTCGCCCATTCGGCGGCGACGTCGCCCGCGTTGCGCGTGGTGCCCTGCTCGGCGAGCGCCGCGCCCCATTCCTCGGCGAGCGACGTATCGCCGCCCTCGGCGCCCTGCTCCAAAAGGGCTGCCGACCAGTCGTCCTCGGGAAGTTCGTCCTCGGGTTCCATCAGGCGTGCTCGATCAGGGCCCGGCGCGGCGCGGCTTTCGAAGGAACGGACGCGGGTTCAGGCCCGCTCATTGGACGATCACGTCCTTGAAGAGCACCGCGTCGACCTTAGCGGGATACAGAGCGATGTTGACCCGCCGCAGCAGCTCTTCGCGCAGCCGGAACAGGCCTACCGAATTGGTGATGTCGCTGGCGCGCAGCTCGCGCATGTAGACCTGCAGCGCATCCTCCACCCGCGGCATCAGCGGCTTCACTTCCTCCTCGACCTTCGCGTCCTTCAGCTCCAGGGCGATGCGGACCTTTGCGAACCGGGCCTTGTCCTGCGGCGATTCCGGACTGAGATTGAGAAGCATCTCCCGCACATCGACGAAGACCACAGGCTTCTTGCTGTCCGGGCCGGCAGCCTTGCTGTCGCCGCCGTGACCGCCACCATGGCCACCGCCCTGCGCGGCCTCCTTACCGTCGCCGTGGCCCATCATCATGTACGCGCCCGCGCCGCCGCCCCCGACCAAGGCCAGAACCGCGACGGCCACCATGATCATGAGCTTCTTCTTGCTCTTCGGGGTACCGTCTGCAGCCTCGCCTTCCTCGGCGGAGGCCTTCTTGGGCGTCTTGGCCATGGAATAATGCTCTCTCGCAGGAGACTGCGCGCCAGGTACACCTGGATATCGGAGCATCACGGTTAACGTGCCGTTAAGCAGGCAATTCCTGCCGGGCCAGGTTTGCCGCGGCGCAGCCTCGGCGCCGGCGCCGACGGCGCATCATCTCAGTTAAACCATTGTCAACTCAAGATAATCCTAGACGGCAGGCTTTGGCACAGCGGATGCTGAATGGATCGTTGCCGCCTCCGCGGCCCGCGAGTCCCAGAGTCCACGATGCAGAATGCCCTCTTCGTCGGCGTGTCGAGTCAGATGGCGCTCCAGCGCGAGCTGGACGTGATCGCGAACAACATGGCGAACGTCTCGACCACCGGATTCAAGGCTCGCAACACCCGCTTTCAGGAATACCTGATGCCGGTCGCCAGCGCGGATTCGTTCGCCCGGCCTGACCGGCGCCTCTCCTACGTGATCGACCAGGGCACCACCCTCGATCTCGGACAGGGTCCGATCGAGCAAACCGGCAATCCGCTCAACGTGGCGATCAAGGGCTCGGCGTTCATCGCTGTTCAGTCGCCGCAGGGCGAGCGCTACACCCGTAACGGCGCCCTCGAAATCGACGCGCAGGGCACGCTCGTCACCAGCGACGGCTACAAGGTGGTGGGCGAGGGCGGCCCGATCGCCATCAACCCGCAGGAAACCGGCCTCGCCATCGGGCCCGACGGAACCGTGTCGACCAATCTCGGCATCCGCGGGCGGATCAAGCTCGTTACCTTCCCCAACCCGCAGCGGCTGACCAATGAGGGGATGAACCTCTACGCCTCGCCGGAGCCCGCGCGCCCGGCCGGGATCGATGGGCGCCTGGAGCCCGAATCGCTGGAGCGCTCCAACGTCCGCCCGGTGATCGAGATGACCCGGCTGATGGACGTGAACCGGTCCTACGCCATGGTGTCGAGCATGATCTCGCGCCTCGACGACCTGCGGGGCACGGCGATCCGCCGCCTCGCCGACGTCGCGTAAGGAGCAGGATCGATGCGCGCGCTCTACTCCGCCGCCACCGGCATGGCGGCCCAGGAACTCAACGTCCAGGTCATCTCCAACAACATCGCGAATTTGCGCACCACCGGCTACAAGCGCCAGCAGGTGCATTTCCAGGACCTGCTCTACCAGAACCTGCGCCGGGCCGGCGCCTCGACCTCGCAGCAGAACACCCAACTCCCGGCGGGCCTCGCCCTCGGCTCGGGCGTGAAGACAACCTCAACGGCCCGCGTGATGTCACAGGGCACGCTCTCCTCCACCGAGAAGGATTACGACGTCGCGATCCGCGGCGAGGGCTTCTTCCGGGTGACGCTGCCGGACGGACGCACCGCCTATTCCCGAGACGGCTCCTTCGACCTCTCGGCCTCGGGCCAGCTCGTCACCCGCGACGGCTACCTGCTCGATCCGGCGATCACCGTGCCGCAGAACGCGACCTCGGTAACGATCAGTGCCACGGGCACCGTGCAGGCGACCATTCCTGGCCAGACAGCGCCGCAGGCGCTGGGCCAGTTCCAGCTGTCGCGCTTCGTCAACAAGGTCGGCCTCGAGTCGATCGGCGACAACCTGTTCGTCGAGACCGCGGCCTCCGGACAGGCGATCAGCGGCCTGCCGGGCGCCGACGGCTTCGGCAACCTCCAGCAGAGCTACCTGGAAGAGGCGAACGTGAACGCCGTCACGGAGATCTCCTCCCTGATCGCCGCGCAGCGCGCCTACGAGATGAACTCGAAGGTCGTCACCGCGGCCGACCAGATGCTCTCGACCACGACGCAGATGTTCCGCAGCTAACCGCGCGACCCGCACCCGCTTCAGGCCCCTGAACATGTATGCCGGCATGCATTCCGATCATCCCGATTTCGAGACCCTCGACCTGCCTCGCATAGGCGCGGCGAAGGGAACCGACATCAGTCCGATCGTCCGACGCGTCCCGCCGCGGGTGATGCCCCTCGGCTCCGCCGTCATCCTGCGCGCGGTGCTGGCCTTCCTCACCTTCGCGGTCCTCGGCGCCCTGGCGATCCCCGCCATGGCACGGGCGGACGAGTTGAGGCTGCGCGGCGACGTCACCGCCCGCGGCGACGTCCTGACGCTGGCCGATCTGGTGGAGGGCGCACCGGAGCGCCTGGCCACGCGTCCGCTGTTCCGCTCGCCTGCGCTCGGAGCAACGGGGACGATCCAGACCCGCCGCATCCTCGACGCGGCGGCAGCCCTGGGGCTCAACGGCCTGGAGACCGGCGGAAGGATGCAGATCGCCGTGCAGCGCGCCGCCCGCCGCCTCGGGCCGCCGGAGATCGAAGCGGCACTCAAGCTTAGCCTCGAGACCGGCTACGGGCTCAACCCCCGCACCGTCGCGGTCCGCTTCGACGGGGACGGCCCGACCCTGCTCGCTCCGATGGACCTCGAAGGTCAGGCCGCGGCCCTGGACCTGACCTACGATCCGCGGACGCGCCGGGTCGCGGGCCTGGTCAGTCTGGGCGAGCGGCAGGCCTCCCTGCGTGTCTCCGGCGTGGTCGTGGAGCTGCGCGAGGTAGCCGTGCTCACCCGGAACCTTAACCGCGGCGAGCCGGTGAAGGAAGGTGATGTCGCCCTGGAGCGGCGTCCGCGCGACGCCGTCGCCCCGGACGCACAGGGGAGCGCCACGACGATCCTCGGCGAGATCGCCCAGAACACGCTCTCGGCCGGCACCGTGCTGCGGGTCACGGACACCGCCCCGCCCGAACTGGTCGCGCGCGGCGAGAACGTGACCATCGTTTACGAGACGCCGAGCATCAGCCTGTCGATGCGCGGCCTGTCCAACGATTCCGGCCGCATGGGCGCCGTCGTCAACGTCGTCAACGTCGCCTCCAAGAAGGTCCTGCAGGCCACCGTGATCGGCCCTGGCCGAGTCTCGGTAAGCCCCAGCCCCGCGGCTCAGCAGGCCGCCGGCGCCGCCCCCGTCCGGGCGACCGCCTCCCTGCGCTGACCGCCCGCCCTGCACGCGTCGAAGAGTGATTGCCCGATGGCCCGTCGCATCGTCCTGAACCCGCTCGCCGCCGCTGTGATTGCCGGCGCGCTCGGTGCCTGCAACACTGCCGACCGCCTCTCGCAGATCGGCGCGACCCCGGCTCTGTCGGCGATCGAGGACCCGACCAGCCAGCCGGGCTACAAGCCGGTGCGGATGCCGATGCCGGACGTGCAGCCGGTCTCATATGCCCCGAACTCGCTCTGGCGCACCGGCTCGCGCGCCTTCTTCAAGGACCAGCGCGCCGCCCGGCTCGGCGACCTCCTGACCGTGAAGGTCAATGTCACCGATCAGGCGAACATCAGCAACGAGACCAAGCGCTCACGGGCCAACACCGAGAGCTTCGGCCTGCCGAATGCCCTCGGACTGGAGAACAACGCGGTGGGCAAATCCTTCGGCGTCGGCAGCACGGCGCTGCTCTCCGCCACCTCGGCGACCGCCAATGACGGGGCCGGCTCAGTCCAGCGCGCCGAGACAGTCACCACCAACGTCGCCGCGGTGGTCACCCAGGTCCTGCCCAACGGCAACCTCGTGGTCGAGGGCAAGCAGGAGATCCGGGTGAATTTCGAGGTCCGCGAGATGATCGTCGCCGGCGTGGTGCGGCCGGAGGACATCGAATCCGACAACACGATCGACTCGACCAAGATCGCTCAGGCCCGGATCGCCTATGGCGGCCGGGGCCAGATCACCGACGTTCAGCAGCCGCGCTACGGCCAGCAGCTCGTCGACATCCTGCTGCCGTTCTGAGGCATCTCAGCCCGGCTCCTCCGGCTCCGGCCCGCGGGTGGCATCCAGGCCGGCGCCGGCGCCGGGAGGCGGCCCGACCTTGACCGGCGCGCCGGTCCGGGCGGACTCGTAGATCGCCTCCATGAGAACCTGATCCTGCAGACCCTCCTCACCGGGGGTGCGGGGCTGCAGGTTCTCCTGGACGCACCGCGCGAAATGATCCAGCTCCAGGGCGAACTGGTTCCTGGGACTGAGGATTTTCTCGTCCCGGGCGGCGTTCTTGCCATCGCGGTGTCCGATGGTCAGGCGCTGGCCCTGGTAGGCGAAGGCGTTCTGGAGATCGACAGAGGCCGTCCCGGTATGCAGGGTCAGGCTCCGCGCCTCGTAGACACCGTAGCTCGACAGGCACTGCGCAATCACGCCGGACGGGAAGTGCAGCGTAAAGCTCACCGTCTCCTCGACCTCGCGGTACTTGGGATCGTCCGGCGGTGAATGAATCTGGGCTTGGATCAGGTTGGGCTCCTCGCCCATGATCGCGCGGGTCGTGTTCAGGCAGTAGAGCCCGATATCCGGCAGAGAGCCGCCCCCCGCCAGCGCCTTCCGCAGGCGCCACTGCTCTGGCAATCCCGTGGTCTGGCCGTTGAAGGCCTGGATCAGCCGGGGCCGGCCGAACTCGCCCGAGCGGGCGAGCTTGATCACGGCCCGGTTGTGAGGCTCGTACTGGCACCGGTAGGCGATCATCAGCTTGACGCCGGCCTTCGCGCAGGCGCCGATCATCTCGCGGCACTCGTCCGAGGTCACCGCCATCGGCTTCTCGCAGAGGACCTGCTTGCCTACCGCCGCGGCCGCCACGACGTTGTCCCGGTGCACGCCGTTCGGCGTGACGATGTAGACCGCCTGGACGTTCGGATTGGCCTTCAGCCGATCCCATTCGTCATAGCCGTAGACGGAATCGTCCGGCAGCCCGTATTGCCGGGCCACGAGCTTCGCCTTTTCGGGGGAACCTGACATCACCGCGGCGAGGCGGGCGCGCTTGGTCTCGCCGAAGGCCGGCAGGATTTCATCGAGGCTCAGGCGTCCGAGACCGACCACGCAGTAGCCGACCCGCTGGCCCGGCGGCTGCGGCGCCGGGCTGGGGGCGGGCGGCCTGTCCCCGGAGCCGCGCCAGTTCGGGAACATTACCCGTCCACCCTGCACGGCGCCGGTATCGGCCGGAACGGACGGGGCCGGCGGGGCGGCCTGCGCGCCACCGGCCATCGCGGCGCCGGCCAGGGCGCCCCCGGTCGCGAGAAGATTGCGTCGTGAGAGCCGGGTGTCGTCCGCCATGTGCCTCGCCGTATTGCCGGATCGAAAGGTCTGCGCCCGGGGCGCCGCCGCGTGGGCCGGAAACCGCCGAGAGCGGAACCACGCCCTCAGTGAACGCGGCCCGGGTCCGGGCTGTTTCCGTCATGGAGCGCGGCGCTCAGACGCGCACCTCTGCCTCACCGGCGGTGAGCCGACGCGCGATCGCCTCAGGCTCCGTGGCCGCGAGGGTGTCGGCAAAGCCTCGGCCGAGCGTCTCATCTGCCCCCAAGCCACGAAGGCGCGCCGGGTCTCGCCGCAGCGGGGCATGAACAGCTCGACGCAATCCGGCGGGATGGCTCCGGCGGGCACGCGGATCCGCGCTCAGTCCAGGAACACATCGCGGATTGTGCAGCCGAGTTCCGGCAGAAGGGCTGCAACACGCAGCCGGCCGCCGAGGCACACTCGGCGTCGGGCAGCGCGGCACCGGTCGACCACGATCGGTTGATCCGGATGGTCCCGGATGACCGGACAACCGCCATCCATGCCGGTCGGTACGCGGCCGTCCGGTTTAGCCGTGCGTTTCCCTTGACTCCGGGTTCATGCGGGCGGCGGCGGGTCCGGCGCCTCGACCTCGCCGCGCCGTTGCAGTTGCAGGGCGACGAACCAGCACAAGGACGCCCAGGCCGCGCCGATGCACCAGCCGGCCAGCACGTCGCTCGGCCAGTGCACGCCGAGATAGATGCGGCTGAGGCCGACCAGCAGCGTCACGCTGACGCCGAGGGCCAGGACCAGTGCCTTGGCGCGCCGGTTGCGTTCGACCCGGGCGATCAGGGTCGCAAGGGTCAGATAGGCGATGGCCGACATGGTAGCGTGGCCACTGGGGAAGCTCGCCGTGAACACCTCCATGCCGTGGGGCACGAGGTCCGGCCGCGGCCGGTGATAGAAGAATTTCAGCACGGTCGAAACCAGTTCGCCGCTGCCCACCGCGACCAGGACGTAGAGGCCGATGCGCCGACGACCGGACACGCCGAGATAGCTCGCCACCGCGCAGGTCAGGAACAGCACCGTGAAGACGCTGCCGAGCCCGGTGATGTCGCGCATCGATTCCTCGAGCCAGGGCGGCCCGATCGGGTCGGCGAGATCGGCAGGGTTACGCAGGGCGAGCAGGATCCGGCGGTCGAGGGCCGCCGTAGATCCCTCACCGACCTCATGGGCGAGGTAGAAGAACCCGTAGCCGAGTATGCTCAGGCAGAGCAGGGCGACGAGGGGGCCGACCTCGTTCAGGCGCAACCGCAGCCACACCGCCAGGGCGGGCTCGATCAGCCGGTTTTGCCGCAGGTTGCCCGGCGCCCTCATGACGCGAGACCTCGATATGCGACGAAAGCCATCAGGTGTTCTCTCCGAAGGGCAGGCGGGCCGCGGCATCCCAGGGACCACCGCGATAGCGCCAGAGAAGCGTCGCCGGCGCGGTGAACCGGAACGGCGCGAACCCCGCCGACAGATCGGCGTGCAGCGCCCTGGCCTTGTCCGGGGATACCTTGTTCTGCACCGTGACGTGAGGACGCCAGCCCTGACCGTCCTGGGCCGTGAGATGTGACGCGAACTCCTGCGCGAGACGGGCCCGGAAGCGCACCAGCGCATCGGATTCGAGCACGTAGGCGACGCCTCGGCCGGTGACGCGGAGGCCGGTCACGGCGACCTCGGGCGGCGGCACCGTGCGGGCGAGGGCGGTGATGGTTTCGATCACGCCCCGCTCCCCATCGCCCGGGAGATGGTGGAACAGCGTCGCGTGGGCCGGGATGTGGTTCAGGGCTTCGGGGAAGTACCGGCGGCGTTCGCCGTCGAACCGCGCGAAGGTCGGTTCGTCGAAGGCGAGCGTCAGGATCAGGGGGGCCGCGTCGATCATCGGGCCGAAATGGCGCCCGCGGGCGCTCAGGTCCAGTACAGGACCCGCGCCGCCGGCAGGTCGCGGGCGAGGCAGGCGGTGAGATGGGCGCGCATCGCCTGCATCAGCGGCTTCGGGAAGACGTGCTTCACCGAGCCGAACTTGGTGCGCTTCTCGACGCGCTCGGCCTCGTCGAGGGGCAGGTCCGAGCCGGGATACCAGCCGCGCAGGACCGCCTTCGAGCCGGGCGTGAAGCGGTGGGTGATGAGTTCGGCGGTAAGGTCGAGGTCGGGCACGCCGGCCAGCGCATCGGCGGCGGCGCGGATCAGCCCGGCATAGGCTGCCTCCCAGTCCGGGACCGGCAGGATCGGCGCGATGGTCAGGCCGACGGGATAGCCGGCTCGGGCCGCCGCGCCCAGGGCGGCGAGCCGCGCGTCGAGGGGATCGGTGCCGCCCTCGTAATGCGCGGCCGACCGCGGGTTGACGGAGAAACGAATGCGCGTGCGCCGGTTGTGCGGCAGGTCGAGGAGCGGTCCGATCGCGGCAAACTTGGTGGTGAAGCGCAGCTGCACTGGCGCGTTCCAGGCACCGAAATGCCGGATCGCCGCCGAGAGCGAGCCGGTGAGGTGCTCGATGCCGAGGGGATCGGTGTAGCAGGACGCCTCGAAGGTGGTCCCCTCGTTCGCCCGCTCAGCGGAGGTCGAGGTCACCGCGCCGCGCCCGGCATATTCCCCAAGGTTGCCCAGGATCGCCGCGAGATTGGCGTAGGCGCGGGTCAGCGGCGGCCCCTGGAGGGAGCCCGCCAGATAGCAATACTGGCAATGGGCCGGGCAGCCCTCGGCCAGGTCGAAGCGCCAGTCGGCCGAAGGCGGAATCGGCTGCAGCCGCAGTTTGGTCGGCGGCGCGACCGTCAGGGCCAGAGTCGCTTTGGCGGCCGCATAGGCCCGGCGGGGATCCGGCTCGCGCGGGCTCGGCAGCCGGTTGGAGGACAGGCGTTCCACGGGCAGGCCCAGCGCTTCGGCACGCGCCAGCATGGCCCGCCCGTGCGCATGCTCCAGGGCGGCCGGCATCACCAACACCCGGCGCGGGTGCCACAGGCGAGTCGGGCGGACGGGCTCCGGGCGATGATGGATCTGGACGGCCGGGGCGGGCGAGGGCGGCATGCCTGACGAACGCGTGGTGAGCGGCGCCGGGTCCGGCCTAGTCGGCTGGTCGCGGTGCGGCTAAAGCACCGACATGTCTGCAGGCAGGGAGAGCGTCCATGTCGGCCGCGATGGCTGGTTATTCCTCGTCGGGGGGACCAACAGGGTCATGGACCGGTATCGCGGCGGTCTGCGGCACTGGCTGCTACTGCGCGGTTGGACGCGGCTGATCAAGAACCGCGCGCGGAGAGCCGAGGGCCTCGGCATCCGCTGCCTCCACGTGATCGTACCGGAGAAGCTGTCGGTCTACGACGACAAGACCGACGGCCTGCGCTACGCGCCGGGCAAGGCCTCGACCCGGCGCCTGGCCCGGAGCCTCGCCCGGCATCCGGCCTATCTCGATCTCCTCGCCCCGCTCCGCGCCGCCCGCAACGGCCCGGCGCCGCTCTATCTGCGTACCGACACCCACTGGACGGCACAGGGCTGCCTGCTGGCCTATCGCGAGATCATGCGGGCGCTCGGGGCGATCCCGCCCGCCGATATCGGCGCGCGTCCGGGCATCGTCTCAGACCAGATCATGGATCTCGGCGAGAAGCTGCCCGAGCGGCCGCGGGAGCGCCTGGAGCGGTTCATGCTGCTGCGCGATGCGACGCGGGTCGAGACCGGGCCGCTGCTTGCCGCCTACGAGGCGGAAGGGCGCGATCGCGAGGTGCATGTCGGCGCGCATGTCGTCTACCAGAACCCGTCACCGGCGGCCGATCCGCGCCGCCTCGTCCTGTTCGGTGATTCCTGCGCCCATTTCGACCCGTTCCTGCTGACCGGGCTGCTCGCCGAGAGCTTCAGCGAGGTTCACTTCGTCTGGTCGTCGAATCTCGACTGGTCCTATATCGAGCGCGTGCGCGCCGACATCCTTCTGTTCGAGCTGGCCGAGCGCTTCCTCGCCAAACTCCCGAAGGACGATTTCGACGTGGCCGTCGCCGGCCAGCGCGGGACCGGCGGCCGCCTCGCAAAGCTCCGGACCGGCGGCCTCGGCGCTGTTGGTCGCGGGGCGGTGCCTCAGTAGATCGCCGGGTCCAGGCGGGCGAAATCGGTGACGCTGGCCGTCTGATACTTGGCGAAGGATTCCGGCGCGTAAGCGATGCCGATCATCAGGACGAGGAGCGTCGCGAGGCACGCGAGCGTCGCCGTGACCACGTCGGCATGGCGCCGGAGGGCATGGATCACCAAGCACCCGAACGTGAACAGGGCCGCCTCGGCGACGGGCACCAGCGCGAACGACATCACTTCACCTCCATCGATCTCCCACCGGGTCGGACAGCTGCGGCACGCGCACGGCGACAGGTGGATGCCGCCAGAGATGGCGAAGTTTGCTGCACTGCAACAGACGGGTCAGCGCAAGCCAGCCTTGCGCGGAATTCGCGGCCGGCGGAAACCGGTATGGGGGCCGCGCATCCGGTGATCCTCGGGGCGTGGCCTGTGCGTCTTCACCCGCGCGAGGCGGGGCCCATCTCCGTCGGATCGCTCATGGAACCGGAGACGACAATGGGCCTCCTCGTGGACGGGATCTGGCGCGACCAGTGGTACGACACTGCCGCGACAGGCGGCCGCTTCGAGCGCAAGGCTTCGGCCTTTCGCAACTGGGTCACCGCCGACGGATCACCCGGTCCCTCCGGCGAGGGCGGCTTCCTGGCCGAGGCGGGGCGCTACCATCTCTACGTATCCCTGGCCTGCCCCTGGGCACACCGCACCCTGATCGGGCGCGCCCTGAAGGGGCTGGAGGATTCGATCTCCGTCTCGGTGGTCGATCCGCATATGGGCGCGGAGGGCTGGGTCTTCGGTGACACGCCCGGTGCGACGCCGAATCCGATCCACGGCGCACGGCGCCTCTACGAGGTCTACGTGGCGGCTGATCCCGCCTACAGCGGTCGCGTCACCGTGCCGTTGCTCTGGGACCGGCAGCGCGCCACCATCGTATCGAATGAATCCGCCGAAATCCTGCGGATGCTGAACGACGCCTTCGGGGGCGCGGGACCCGACCTCTACCCGCCGGACCTGCGTGCCGAGATCGACACTGTGAATGCCCGGGTCTACGATCGCGTGAACAACGGCGTCTACAAGGCGGGCTTCGCGACGACGCAGGAGGCCTACGCCGACGCCTTCGAGGCCCTGTTTGCGGAACTCGACGCGCTGGAAGCGCGGCTTGATCGCAGCCGCTATCTGTGCGGAGAGCGGCTGACCGAGGCCGATATCCGCCTGTTCACCACGCTGGTGCGGTTCGATGCGGTCTATGTCGGGCACTTCAAGTGCAACAAGCGCCGGATCGCCGACTATCCGAACCTCTCGAACTACCTGCGTGATCTCTACGCGCTACCCGGCGTCGCACCGACGGTCGATCTGACACACATCAAGCGGCATTATTACGAGAGTCACTCGACCATCAATCCGACCGGGATCGTGCCCCTCGGACCGGATCTGAACTTCGCCGCCCCGCACGATCGCGCCCTGAGGTTTTCGGCTGAGCGCGGTTGTCGCGGATCTGGATTCTCCGCATCTCAGCGCGCTGCGCCCTGACAGACGGAGAGGGTTCGGTCAGTATATTGCTGACCTATCTACGGCCCGACTATGTGTCGTCGCCCTCGACGGCGGACGCGTCGCGCCTAGTTCGGCTCTCAACCGGAGGATGCCCGACACGCCATGACCAACAGCCTGCGCCTCGCGCTGCTCTGCGCCCTCGTGAGCCTGCCCTCTGGAGCGCACGCCCAGGCGGCCCTGCGGCTGGAAGGGACCTGCGTGAAGCTCGTGATCGCCACGCAGGATCTGAGCAGCTCCTGCAGCAACGTCCTCACGAATGCGGTGAGCCGCAACCGCACAAGCTTCGACTTCACCACGACGGACGGCCAGACCCTCAGCTTCAGTGGAAATGGCGCCCAGCAGGAAGCCACCGAGGAGACCGATCCGCTACAGCCGATCAACGTCGTCACGACAGGCAAGGACGGCGGCCCGATCCTCGCGATCGGAGCCTGCCGATTCTCCACCCCCGAACCCGGCCGAACCGCGATTACCTGCGAGGCCAACGCGGCCGACGGGCGTCCCTTCGCGGGCACGTTCGTGACCGCCGCCAAAGCGGCGACCGGTGCCCCGAGTACCGCGCCGACGCGTTGAGGCCACCAGCCTTTGGACTGGTCAGATCGAAGCGGAAGCCCCATTTAAGGGGCTCCACGAAAAAGGTTCCGAAGCCAGACCGATGCTCAACGACACCCTCGCTGCGGGCGGTGCCCCGGCCGGCGACACCGGCCCCCTCATCAAGGACACGACCACCGCGAGCTTCCGTCAGGATGTTATCGCCGAGTCGATGCACCGGCCGGTTCTGGTCGATTTCTGGGCGCCCTGGTGCGGCCCGTGCAAGCAACTCACGCCGGTTCTGGAGAAAGTGGTCCGGGAGGCGGCGGGTGCGGTCGTCTTGGCGAAGATGAACATCGACGAGCATCCCTCGATCGCGGGTCAGCTCGGCATCCAGTCAATCCCGGCGGTTATCGTCTTCCAGAAGGGCCAGCCGGTCGACGGCTTCATGGGCGCGGTTCCTGAGAGCCAGATCAAGGAGCTGATCGGGCGTGTGGCCGGCCCTCAGCATGATCCGCTCGAGGCGGCCCTCGCCGATGCCGCCGCCCTGATCGAGGAAGGCGACCTGGCCGGCGCCGCCGAGATCTATGCGGCGGTCCTGGAGCAGCAGCCCGACAACGTCACGGCGCTGGCCGGCCTCGCCAAGATGCAGCTCGACGCGGGCGAGGTCGAGAACGCCAAGCGCGTCCTGGCGATGGTTCCGGAGGCGAAGGCCGGCGACCCGGCCCTCGTCGGTATTCGCGCCGCCCTCGAACTCGCCGAGCAGGCCGCCGCGCTAGGCGATCTTGCCGGCTTGCAGAGGGAGGTGGAGGCCAATCCGGATGCCCATCAGGCGCGCTTCGACCTCGCGCTGGGCCTCGCGGCAAAAGGCGAACGCGGCCAGGCCGTCGATCACCTGATCGAGTTGCGCAGGCGCGACAAGGACTGGAACGAGGACGGTGCGCGCAAGCAGCTGCTGCAGTTCTTCGAGGCCTGGGGTGTGATGGATCCCGACACGATCCGCGGGCGGCGCAAGCTCTCGGCGCTTCTGTTCTCGTGAGGCGCCGGCTCGCGCTCCGGCCCACCAATCGGCCCCTCCGGGAGGCGCCATGAGCACCCATGCGAGCTACAAGGGCCCTGCGGATTGCCCCGCCGTCATCCCAGTCTTCCCGCTGTCAGGCGCGTTGCTGCTGCCGCGGGGGCAGATGCCGCTGAACATCTTCGAGCCGCGCTACCTCGCCATGGTCGACGATGCCATGCGCACGGACCGGATCATCGGGATGATCCAGCCCGACCCGGAGGGTTCGAGCGGGGCGAACCCGAAGCTCTACCGCGTCGGCTGCGCGGGTCGCGTGACCCAGTATGCCGAGACCGGCGACGGCCGGTACCTGATCTCCCTCACGGGAATCACCCGGTTCCGGGTCGAGAGCGAGCTGGCCTCGGTCGGCCCCTATCGTCGCTGCCATGTCTCCTATGACGAGTTCGCGGTGGACTTCGAGCCGCGGGCGGGCGAGGAGCAAGTCGACCGTGACGGCGTCCTCAAGGCGCTGCGCGATTTCGTGGAGTCGAACGACCTCAAGGTGGACTGGGCCGGGATCGACGAGGCGCCCGACGAGGCGCTGGTCAACGCCCTGTGCATGATGAGCCCGTTCGGCGTGCGCGAGAAGCAGGCGATGCTAGAGGCTCCCGACCTGAAGACCCGGGCCGAGATTCTGATCGCGGTCACGCAGATGGAACTGGTTCGCGGCTCGGGTCCCGAGTCGCCGATGCAATAGGTTGCGCAATCGATGTCCAACGACCTCACCGCCACCGTGGAGGCGACCCGCGTCGATCCGAAGCTCTTGGAGATCCTGGTTTGCCCGCTGACCAAGGGCACCCTGGAATACGACTCGGCCCGGCAGGAGCTGGTCAGCCGCTCGGCGAAGCTCGCCTACCCGATCCGTGACGGAATCCCGATCATGCTTCCGGAGGAAGCCCGTCAGCTGACGGATTGAGACCAATACCGTCGCTTCGCTAGCTCCCATCATCGCCAGCGAAGCGGCTCTGGGCCTCGCGTGCCGTTCGGCCGTGGCATGCTGGATCGCTTCGCTGCGCCATGAACGGAGGCGGGGCCCGGAACGCTCGGGATCAACCGCAACTGCGCTTCCGAGAGCGCATTGCAGCCCTGGAACTTGGCCTCGAGACCTGCGCCTCGTTCCGGTCCCTCCGCGACCAGGGGCAGCACCGGATCCCGGCCGGCAGATCGGGCAACAGCATCGCCGACATCAAGCTTGACTATTTCTGAAGCGATCGTCGTCCGTAACCTGTCTTGAACGGGAGCGTTGCGGTCATACTCTTGCCGCTTCTATCGTTCAGCGTCGAGTCATCCCCGACCGTTGATTCTGACCGCACACGCCGTCCTGCGCGGCGTCCGATTCGCTGAAAGATTGCCCCGAATGATCAAGCTGACCTCGGCTGCGGCCCTCGCCGCCGGCCTGTCTCTTCCGATGTGCATGCCCGCCCACGCGGCGCCGAGCGCGCATAACGGGCGCTGGTCGGTGGAGCTGGTGACGGAAAGCGGCCTGTGCAGTGCCCGCTATTCCTACGCGCTCACGATCCGGGAGGGTCAGGTTCAGCTCACCTCGGCCGCCGCCGGGGCTCGGGTCAACGGCCATGTCGGAGCCGACGGCAGCGTCGGGCTCATCGTCAGCAACGGAACGGCAAGCGGCACCGGCACTGGGCGGCTCCAGGCCGGCAGCGGCGCCGGCACCTGGAAGGTTTCGTCCCTGTGCTCCGGGCACTGGACCGCGCGGCGCAGCGACACCCGTACCGCGCAGGCCGATTGAAGCGCCTCAGGCTGCCGCAGCGAGCCAAGTGCGCGCCTCGTCGATGCGGGCGCGCTCGAACACCTTGATCTGGGTCGGCGAAACGAAGTTGAAGGTTTCGGCCAGCGCCTTCAGCCAGGGGGCGTCCGTCACCAGGGCGACATGGCTGACGCTCTTCATCATCGAGAAGCCGAAGCGCGGATCCTTGAAGAAGGCCGCCGGCTCCATGCCCTCGAAGGCGCGGATATCCTCGAGCAGCTTGATCTTGCCGCCCTTGTCGAGGTCTGCCTTCATCGCGGTCATCGCCGCGCTCATCTCCTCGTCGGTGATCTTGCCGTCGACCACGATCTCGGCAACGTTCGAATCCGGCGTCTTGGTGTAGGTCAGCACTGATCGCTCCTTCGGGAACCGCATCCGTCCCGTGGCCGGAAACCGGCCAGGGTCCGCCGCCCGTGACCTGAGCCATACCCGATCCCGTCGCGATGCGGTATGGCTTCGAACCCTGGCTCTGGCGTACTTTCCGACGGTGAACCGGCGTCCACGTTGCCGGGAAGCCTGCGAAGTGTCCTACAAAAAGCTCTGCGGGTCGACATCGATGGCGACCCGGACGTTGCCGCGAACCTTCGGGCCCCGGGCGATCCAGGCGCGCAGATAGGCTTGGAGGTCGACGTTGCGCTCGGTCTTCACGAGGAGGCGGAAGCGGTAGCGGCCGCGCACCAGGGCCAGCGGCGCCTCGGCAGGCCCCAGCACCATCACGCCCTCCGGGGGCTCGGCGGCGCGGGCGAGGGCCTGCCCGTGTGCCTCTGCAACCTCGCGCTCGCTCGCCGAGACGATCAGGGCCGCGAGTCGCCCGAAGGGCGGGAGCCCAGCCGCCTCCCGGGCTTGGATCTCCTCCGCGTAGAAGCGCTCGGCATCGCCCGAGAGCAGGGCCGCGATCACCGGATGGTCCGGCTGGTAGGTCTGGACGAGGGCGCGCCCGGGCTTCTCGCCGCGGCCAGCCCGGCCGGTCACCTGCTGGAGCAGCTGAAAGGTGCGCTCCGCCGCCCGCGGATCGCCCGAAGTCAGGCCGATATCGGCGTCGAGGACGCCCACCAGGGTGAGGAACGGGAAATTGTGGCCCTTGGCCACGAGCTGCGTGCCGATCACGACGTCGCACGCGCCGGCCGCCACCGCTTCGAGTTCCTGCCGCAGACGCTCCGCGCCGCCGGGGAAGTCGCTCGACAGGACCACGATACGACGGTCCGGGAACATCTCGGCGGCCTCCTCGGCGATGCGCTCGACGCCGGGCCCGCAGGCGGTGAGATTGTCGAAGGTGCCGCACTCGGTGCAGGCTTCCGGCCTGCGCTCCGCGTAGCCACACTGGTGGCAGACCAGCGCCCGTCGGAACCGGTGCTCCACGAGCCAGGTCGAGCAGTTCTTGCACTGGTAGCGGTGGCCGCAGGCGCGGCAGAGGGTCAGCGGCGCGTAGCCCCGGCGGTTGAGGAAGAGGAGCGCCTGCTCGCCGCGCTCCAGGGTACTCTTCACGGCGTTGACCAGCGGCGGGCTCAGGAAGCGACCGCGCTCGGGCTGGTCGAGGCGCATGTCGATCGCCGCGATGTCGGGCAGGCGCCGCCCGCCGAAGCGCTCTGGGAGCAGGACGTGCCGGTAGCGCCCCCGCGCGGCATTGACGCGGGTCTCGATGGCGGGCGTGGCCGAGGTCAGCACGACCGGGCAGGCCTCCAGGCGCCCGCGCACCACCGCCATGTCGCGGGCGTGGTAGTGAACGCCGTCCTCCTGCTTGTAGGCGGTCTCGTGCTCCTCATCGACCACGATCAGGCCGAGCCGCGCGAAGGGGAGGAACAGGGCGGAGCGCGCGCCGACCACGACCAGGGCCTCGCCCTCGGCCACTGCCGCCCGCAGGCGCTCGCGCCGCTTGCCGCCGATCCCGGAATGCCACGCGGCTGGCCGGACCCCGAACCGGGCCGCGAACCGGTCGAGGAACTGCGCCGTCAGGGCGATCTCGGGCATCAGGATCAGCGCCTGACGCTCGGCGCGGATGCAGGCCGCCACCGCCTCGAAATAGACCTCGGTCTTGCCCGAGCCGGTGACGCCCTCCAGCAGAACCGGCCTGAGATCGGCTTCCTGTTCCTGCGGCCCGTCCCACGGGAAGGGGGCGACCAGGGCCGCCACCGCCTCGGCCTGGGCGGGCGAGAGCGGCGCCCGCGGGAAGTCCGGGTCGGGCCGCGGTGCGACCGGCTCGGGCGCCACCGCCACGGTCTCCAGGGCGCCGTCGTCGATGAGCCCATCGACCACCGAGAGCGAGACGCCGGCCTCTTTGGCGAGCGCGCTCTTGCCGCGCAGCGCGCCGTCGGCGGCGACCGCCAGGACCTTCGTGCGGGCCGGGGTCGGCCGGGCCGGGGGCTTGTCGGTGACGCGCACGGCGACCCGGGCGGTCTCGCCGGCCGCCGCTTCGTCGGGAAGGCGCAAGACCATAGCCAGCGCTGAGCCCTTCGGCGCCAATGTGTAGCGGGCGATCCAGTCGACGAGGCTGCGCAGAGGCTCCGAGAGCGGCGGGTAGGGCAGGCGGCCGGTCACCGGCCGCAGGTTGGAGCCGCCGGCGGTCTCGGCCACGCCCCAGACGACCCCGACGATCTCGCGCGGTCCGAGGGGCACCTGAACCACATCGCCCGCGGCGAGGTCGAGCCCGACCGGCGCCACGTAGCTGTAGGGCGCATCCAGGGCGAGCGGGATCAGGATCTCGGCAACGACGGGCATGCAGGGCTTTTCGGGCGGGTCCGTTCCGGGTCCGTACCATAGGCGCGGGAAAAGAACCCGCCGCTTCAGCGCTCCCGAAGCCCCGGCACCAGAGGCAGGCTCGCGAGGCTCAGGGCGGCCATCGCCCAGAAGGCGGAAGCCCCGAAGGACCCGTACAGTGCCCCAGACGCCAGAGTCGCGACCACGCTGGACAGGCCGAGGCCCAGGGTCCCGTAGAGGGCCAGAGCGGTCGCCCGGAGATCGGCGGGCCCGGAGTCTTCGATCAGCTCCAAGCAGGCGAGGTGCAGGAGGGCGAAGCTCAGCCCGTGGAGGGCCTCGACGGCCGCGAGCCACGGGATCGCCGTCGTGGAGCCCAGCACCGCCCAGCGAACCGCCCCCGCACAGGCCGCCACCGCGATGCCGGCCGCGGGGCCGATACGCCTTAGCAGCGGCGGCCCGGCCAGCAGGAACACCAGAACCTCGGCGGTCACCGAAACCGACCAGAGCAGGCCGGCGATGCCTGCCGCGATCCCGGCCGAGCGCCACAGGATCATGGCGAAGCCGTCGTGCATTGCGTGCGCGCCGATCACCAGCGCGGCGGCAAGGACCGTGCGGCGAAAGCGCGGAAGCGCGATCAGGGTGGCGAAGCCGTGCCACGGTGCCTCAGCCCGGACCGCTCCGCCTGAGGCGGCGGGCAGCGCCAGAGCCGCGACGCCGGCGGCGAGAAACAAACTGCCGCTCGCGATCAGCGCGGCGGCGAGGCCGAAGAGGCCGATCAGCCAGCCTGTAGCGGCGGTACCGAGGATGAAAGCGGCCGAGCCCGCGCCGCGGACCCAGCCGTACTGGAATGCCGCACCGCCCCGTGCGGCTGCCAAGGCCAGCGCGTCGGCGAGGGGCGCCGGCGCCGCAGTTCCGGCCGCGTAGAGGAGGGCTGGCCCGAGCAGTTGGACCAGCCCTTCCCCGGGCAGATGCGCCAGGGCGCTTAGCCCTGCCACTGCGAGGCTCGCGGCCAGGACGGAGCGGCCGGCCCGATGGCGGTCGGCAAAGGCGCCGGCCAGGGGGCCGACCCCGAGGCGCAGGACACCCGCCGCGGCGAGCAGAACGCCGATCTCGCCCGGCGTCAGACCGCGCGCGGCCAGGAATCCCGGCAGGATCGGCGACAGGCCGCCATAGGCGCCGTAGAGCGCGGCGTACAGGACGAGGAACCGGGCGAGCGCGCTCTGTTGTCCCGCTTTGCGCACCCCTGTCCGCATCAGGGTGTTGGGGCCATAAACGTCATCGCCCCGTCAATCCGAGTCGCCGAAGGCGAACCCGTCATGATGGGAACGAGGTTGCCTGTGAGGATGATCCTGCTCCGGGCGAAACATCCGTTCCAAGCGCGACAGGCTCCCAGCCGCATGAACGGAACGTAGCACCACAGGGCGGGTCCGCGTCAGGGGCTCAGCGGATCGCGCTCAGCACGGGCGCCGGACGGCGTAGCGATAGCGCCGGCCCTGGGAATCGAGCAGTTCGCTATCGGGGCTTTCCTGCCAGACGACCTCGTCCTCGGGACCCGTCGCGTCGGTCAAGGTCGCGCCGCGGACGATATCGAGGTTGAGGCCGAACCCGTAATTGGTGGCGGTCGCGTCAGTGATCGCGGCCGTGATGTCGGCCTCGTCGGGCAGGCAGGCGAACAGGACGCCGTCGGCGATGGCGAGGGTATAGGTTTGCACGGATGGGCTCCAAGGGGCTCGCAGAGCGTGGACCGGCACGGGAGCGCCCGAACCTAGGCATCGCGAGCCGAATGTGAACCCTTCCTCACGAAATGCTGCATTGCACCATTCCGTGAGGACAAGCCCCGCACAAGCCCCACGCGCAGGGCGTCAGTGACCCAGATGCCCGTCGAAGAAGCGCGCCATCTCTCCGAACACCTCCCTGGTCTCGGGTGCGTCCGGCGTGAACAGATACTGAGCGTGGGACATGCCCTCGAAAACCTGCAGCGACGCATCGATCCCTGCAGCGCGCAGCTTGCGGTGGGTGCGCACCGTGTTGGACAGGAACAGGTCGCGGGTGCCGGTGATCAAGATCGCGGGCGGCAGGCTGGTGAAGTCGCCGTAGATCGGCGAGAGCTGCGGGTCCTTCAGATCCCGACCGGCGGCATAGAGCTTGGCGGCCGGCGTGAGGTAGCCGGAATAGCTGACGAGGACGTTGTCCAGCCATTCGTTGGTCCGGTAGCTGTCGCCGGTCTCAGTCATGTCGGACCACGGCGTGCCGAGGCCGATCGCCGCCGGCAGCGCCAGCCCCTCGGCCTTGGCTCGGAGCATCAGGGACAGGGTCATGCCGCCCCCCGTGGATGTGCCGAACACCGCCATGTTCTGAGGCTTCTGCATGGTTTGCATGGCCCGCCACACCGCGGCCGCGTCATCCATGGCAGCTGGGTAGGGGGCATCCGGCGGCATGCGGTAATCGACCGAGATCACCCTGTACCCGCCGAGTCCGGCCATCAAGATCGCCTCCAGGGTGCCGGACTCGCCGGGATTGTAGACGTAGCCGCCCCCGTGGATGTGCAGGAGCAGCCGGTTGCGGTTGGCCTCCGGTATCTGCCGGGGCTGAATCACGTAGGCCTTCACGCCGCCGATCACGGCGGCCTCGCTGGTGACGCCGAGCTTCTCGCGCAGGGCGGGGAGGGTGGCGGCTCCGGCGGCGGCCAGCCGGTCGACCAGCGCCTTCCAAGCCGCGGCGTCCGGTGGGTTCGCGTTCCAGGCCGGCACGCGGTAGGGCGCCGCCACCGCCGTGCGGAATTCCGGGCTCGTCGTGTCGGGCACCGGCACGACCTTGGCCGGCAGCGTTCGCGGCCCCGGGGCGGCGTTGGCCGCCCCTATCTCGGCTTCCAACTGCGCGAAGCCGGGCACGGCCCTCTCCGCGGGCGCGGCCTGCCCGAATGCGGCCTGGGTGCCGCAGGCGATCATCAGCAGAGCGGACAGGCTCAGGCGCATCTCGGTTCCTCCTGCGGCAGCCTGTTCCGCGCCCCCGTCTCGGCGGGCGCCGGCTGCACTCGTCCGAAACCTATCGGACCGGGCGGGCCGCGACAGCGGCCCAGGTTACGATCACGGCCGCGCCTTCACGGGCCGAGCCGCGGGAGCGCGGCCGGCGTCTCCGGTTCGACCACCAGGGTCGCGGGCACGCTGCCCTCGCCGGCGAGCACCTCGGCGATCGCCTCCGGCGCGATCGGATCCTCCGCCGCGTCGGCGACGCCCGCGGGTGCCGGCGTGATCCGGGCGGTCTCCCGGCGCGGGCCGGTTTCGGCCGCGGCGGCATGCTCCTCGGCGACGCCAGTCACGGCCTCCGGAGCGATCAGCCCGGTGGCGGCCGCGTGCTCGGCCATGGCGACGCTGTCGGCGGCGAGCACGAGGCTCGATCCAGCCCGGGCGACAGCGCCGGCGAGGCGGACGATCTCCTCGACCCGGGCGGAGCCACGGGACACGTTGCGGATGTAGACTGCCAGCACCCGCCCAGGATTCTCCTCGACGATCTGCGCGTAGACTTCTGGGTCATGCTGGCCGCTATCACCGATCAGCACGAAGGGCAGGTCGCGGTAGAGGGCGAGCATGTGCTTGATCAGCGCCTGCTTGTGGTCGGTGGCCCGCCGCGGCAGCGGATGGGTCCAGGACAAGCCCCATTCCCGCAGGAACAGCACCGGCCCCGCCGGGATGCCGTGGCGCTGGAAGAATTCCGACAGCATCTCGTAGAGACCCCAGGGGGCGCGGGAGACGTAGAGCATCGGGTTGCCCTCGTCGCCGCCGGCGCCCGCATGGAGGGCGCGATACAGGGCCGCGACGCCCGGGAAGGCGACACGGCTCTCGGCATCCTCCACGAACAGGCGCCAGAGCATCTTCAGCTTGTTGGCGACGCCGGTGCGCATGACCGTGTCGTCGATGTCGCTGACCACGACGCAGCGGCAGCGATCGGGCGGGATGAACACCGCGCCCTCGGCAGGAATCGGCGGTTCGGCGTCGAGGAGGAGATCGACCGCGTGCCAGTCGCCGGACTCGGCCGGGCGCGTGCGCGGATGCAGGTGCACGCGGAAATAGCCGTCCCGGTCGGTCTCGACCCGGACGGCGTCGTCGCCAAACCGGGCAGTCACGACCGCTCCGGCGACTGTCCGCCGGGCGATGCGGCGGCGTAGGTCGCGCCATTGCGCCCGCAGGGATTCGGGATCCTCGCCAGGGATCCCCGGCGATTGCCGAAAGACCCGGCCGATCAGGAACAGCTCGTCCCGGGACCCGTAGCCGCGATAAGGCTCGACCACGAGTCCGCCCCGGCCCTTGCCGCCATGCCCCTGCGCACGACGGACCGGCCGGGTGAGGACCCGCAGCGCCTTGAGGGCGCCCCTCCGCACGCGCGAGGTCATGGGATCAGACGCCACTCAAACGCTCAGGCCTGCGGCAGCTCAGGGCTCAGTCCCATCGCATCGAGGCCTTCCTCCAGGAGATCCCCGGCATCGGGGCTGCCAAGCAGCTCCCGCACGGCGCCCTCGCCGGCAGCCTCGCGCTCGCGGGCGAAACGTACCGCCTCGCTCCATTCCTCCGGCTCCATGTCGCCGCGCCCGACATAGAGAAGGGCGAGCAGCTCGGCCCGGGAATCGTCGTCGAGGCCAGCGATGACGCTGCGGACCTCGGATTCGGTGGCATCGTCGGTGCCGGAGATCAGGACATCGGTGGCACCGTCGTCGATCGGGTTCGAGCCCGAATCCGGGTCGGTGTTACCCTCCTTCACCTCGATGGCGCGCAGCCGCATGACGATGTCGGTGACGGTTTCGACGGCGATATCCATGCGCTGATCTCCGGACGCTGACAGGGTCGGGCAAGCGGGGCCCTCAAGCCGCGACAACGGACGAGCGGGCGCCGGGTTCGCCTCTTTCCCTTCGAAGCCCGCTTGCGTGGTCCGCGCCACTTCCCGCCTGAACGACCCTGGGATAGAGGCTGCGAAACTAATTCGATCACCGGATCAACCTCGGCGATAGACGTGATTTCTATAAAGATTTTCAAGACGTCCCTCTCCGATACCGTCATCTCGTGTGCACGCGACGTAAAGTCCCGGTGTTCGGCCGGGCGGCGACGGCACGTCCTGGCCCTCGCGGGGCTCTGCGCGCTGTCCGGTTCCACGCTGCTCGGGGCAGTGTCCGCCCAAGCCCGATCCGCGAGCTACGAGGGCAGCGCGCCGAGCTGCTTCCTGACCGGCGGCGGCGCCCTCGAGATCTGCCGCGAAGGTTCGGAGGCCGAGGGCGTCCTGATCGCGCCGGCCCCCTGCGCCTTCGTGCGCGGCGTGCAGATCCTGCGACTTGCCCGCTCCGAGTCGCCCGGGCCGCTCCAGACCGTGTTCCAGGGCCAGACCCCCGTGGCCTCTCGCCGGGACGAGCCCTGTCCGGAGCGGCGCGCCACGGACAGCCGGGACGGCGGTGCCCTGCGCACGGGCCGGACCTTCGAGGCCCTGGCCACGACGTTGCCGCCATCGGCCGACCGGTTCTGGGTCGATCTGCCGGAAGAGCGTGCGCGGACCCGCGGCTGGTCGGAGCCGACGCCGTCCGCCGAGGGCATAGGCCCGCGCGACCCGATCGCCGTAACGGGCCGGACGTGGGCCGGCGAGGCCTACAGCTACGTCTTCCTGCTCGGGCAGGAGCGCGTCGGCGTCACGGGCGGCGACGAGGCCGAGACCGAGCGCCGCGGCCGACGTCGGCGGGCGGAGCGAGACGAGCCTGCGACTGGTCCGGCCGACGTCCGGCGCCGCGTCCAGATCGAGGCGCGCACCCTCGATTTCCAGACGTTCGAGATCCGGACCCGCACCGCCGACGGCTACGGGCTGGCCTGGACGCCGTTCGAGGCCGGCGCGGGCCGCGGGCGGCGCAGCGACCCGCCCGTCCCGGCCGCGGTGGTCGACGAGGCGGGCAAGCCGGTCACGTCGGCCTGCACGGCGCCGGCCTTCGAGACCCACGGACTCGCCGGCTCGATCAGCGTCGTCGACCGCACCTATCACTACATCTACACCGACGTGCTGCCCGAGGATTGCGGTCTCGCCCCCGAGAAGCGCCGCACCGGGCTGTTCCTGCGCACCGCGCAGGACCTGTCGGGACCGAAGGTCTGGTCGACAGCGCGCAAGCTCGCCGGGCCGCTGCCGCCCGGGACCCTCGTCCGCGTGGCGCGGGCCAAGGGTATGCCCCGCTGGGCGGTCTCCTACACGTGCCAGCGCCCCGCCAACGCTCCGGGCGGTCCGGTGGCGGACATCTGCCTCCAGTACACGGCCGATCTGAGCCTCGACGGGATCAGCGCCCTCAAGCTCTATGCCGATCCGGTGGAAGCGGGCCGCTCCTCCGCCTATCTCGGGCTGCGCTCGGGAGGCAACGGCAGCGGCCGGTACGACCGGAGCGCGCATTTCTGGATGACGGATGCGGAGGGCAACCTCGACACTCCCGCGATCTACCCGAACAAGGCCGGGTTCCTGACGTGGCTCGACCGGCTCGCCCCGACCGCTTCAGGCCGCGAAACGTCGAGCCTCTATGGAAGGCCCGTCTACTGGGCGACGTGGACGGTGCGCGCGATCGGCGCGCAATAAGTCGCGGGAGACGCTATATGGGCGGCCGACAAGCCGCGCGCGGCGTGCCTGACGGACCCGATGGAAACCCATATCGACCTGTGGTTCGCCGCGAGCATCGTGGCGATCTCGTTGCTTCTCTCAGCGTTCTTCGCTGGCGCGGAGACCGCGTTCACGGCCGCCTCGCGGGCCCGCATGCACGCCCTCGAACAGGCGGGGGATCCCCGGGCCGCGATCGTCAACCGCATCCTGGCGATTCGCGAGCGCTTCATCGGCGCGATGCTGATCGGCTACAACATCGTGGCGATCGGCGCCTCGGCCTTCACCACGAGCGTGCTCACCGCGCTGTTCGGCAAGAGTGGCGTGATCTATGCCACGGTCGGCATGTCGGTGCTGGTCATCGTCTTCGCTGAGGTCCTGCCGAAGACGCTCGCCATCTCCAAGCCCGACAAGGCGGCACTGCTCACCGCACGGCCGGTGGCCTTCGCGGTAGCGCTGATGGGCCCGCTGGCTATCGCCATCGAGCATTTGGTGCGGCTGATGCTGAAGCCGTTTGGCATCACGATCGGCGAGCACCAGTCGATCCTCACCGCAGCTGAGGAGCTGCGCGGGCAGGTGGCGCTGATGCACCGGGAGGGCGGCGTCGCCAAGGCCGAGCGCGACATGCTGGGCGGCCTCCTCGACCTGTCGGACCTGTCGGTCTCCGACGTCATGGTCCACCGTACCAAGATGCGGGCGATCGATGCCGACCAGCCCTCCGAGGACATCGTCCGCGCCGTTCTGTCCTCGCCCTACACGCGGATGCCGCTGTGGCGCGGCACGCCGGAGAACATCGTCGGCGTCCTTCACGCCAAGGACCTGCTGCGGGCGCTCGACGCCGCGGGCGGCGACGCGTCCGGCCTCAAGGTCGAGGCGCTGGCCCTGGAGACGTGGTTCGTGCCGGGCACGACGTCGCTGCGCGCGCAGCTCAAGGCCTTCCTGACCAAGAAGACCCACTTCGCCCTCGTGGTCGACGAGTACGGCGAAGTCATGGGCCTCGTCACCCTGGAGGATATCCTGGAGGAGATCGTCGGCGACATCGCCGACGAGCACGACGTCACGGTCTCGGGCGTTCGGCCCCAGGGGGACGGATCGGTGAATGTCGACGGCGGCGTGCCGATCCGCGACCTGAACCGGGCCATGGACTGGAAACTGCCCGACGAGGAGGCGACGACGATCGCCGGCCTGGTCATCCACGAGGCCCGGACCATCCCGGATCAGGGGACGGCCTTCAACTTCCACGGCTTCCGCTTCCAAGTGCTGCGGAAGGCGAAGAATCGGATCACGACGCTGCGGATCACGCCGCTGACGTCGGCCGGCCTTCAGGCCCCCGCTCAGCCGGAGACCCAGCGCGACGCGGTATGAGGGCAGCCGTTCCCCGGTGAGCGAGGTGATCGCGCTCAGCGGCGGTCTATCAGGGCAGCCGGCGTCTTGACGCGAATTGCCGTGCCCGACCCCGTCTTTCCGAGGCCGCGCAGCGGAACCCGGAATCCGGGTCCGCCGACGTGCCACGCTCTGCAATGACAGTGGATCTGGATTCCGGGCTCGCCTGCTGCACCCTGGGAGGGCGCCGTTTCACCCCGATGACCTTCACCCCGGCATCGCTTGCAGACCCTCGGCGCGGATCCAGTCGCGGGTACGGTCCAGAGCCCGGCCGAGCCGGTCGAATAGGGCGTCGATCTCGTCGGGCGCGATGATCAGCGGCGGGCATACGGCGACGCGGTCACCGGCGAGCGCCCGCACGATCAGCCCTTCGGCCTGTGCGAAGGCGACGCAGCGGGCGGCGACTCCCTTCTTCGGGTCGTATTGGCGCTTCGTGGCCTTGTCGGCGACGATCTCCAGGCCGCCGATCAGCCCGATCCCTCCGGCCTCACCCACGATGTCATGCCCGGCGAGGGCCGAGAGCCGACGCTGGAAATGCGGCGCCTTCTCGGCCGCACCCTCGATCACCCGGTCGCGCCGATAGATCTCGATCGCTTTCAGCGCCACCGCGGCGGCGACCGGATGGCCGGAATAGGTGGTGCCGTGACCGAAGGTACCGATCTTCTCGCTCTGGCCGACCAGCGCGTCGTAGAGCGGCGCGTCGATACTGACGCCGCCGAGCGGCATGTAGGCCGAGGTGAGCGCCTTGGCGAAGGAGACGGAGTCCGGCCGGGCACCGAGCGCCTCGCTTCCGAACCATGTGCCGAGCCGGCCGAAGCCGCAGATCACCTCATCGGCGATGAAGCGGACATCGTACTTCGCCAGCACGGCCTGGATCGCGGAAAAATAGCCCCGCGGCGGCACGATCGCGCCGCCCGCACCCATCACCGGCTCGGCGATGAAGGCCGCCACCGTCTCCGGGCCCTCGCGCAGGATCGTCTCCTCCAACTCGCCAGCGAGTCGGGCCGAATAGGCTTCCTCACTCTCCCCCGGCTCCGCGCCCCGGTAATGGTGGGCTGCAGAGACGTGCAGGAAGCCCGGCAGCGGCAGGTCCCAGTCGGCATGATTCGCCGCAAGCCCGGTCATAGAGGCGCTGGCTACCGTCACGCCGTGATAGCCCTTCTGACGGGCGATGATCTTCTTCTTCTTCGGTCGGCCGAGGGCGTTGTTGTAGTACCAAGTTAGCTTGACTTGCGTGTCGTTGGCCTCCGAGCCCGACGAGGTGAAGAAGATCTTCGAGGTCGGGACCGGCATCAGCTCCTTGAGCGTCTCGGCAAGTTCGATGCCCGGATCGTGGCTGCGGCCGGAGAACAGGTGCGTGAAGGGCAGGCGCGCCAGCTGCACCTGCGCCGCCTCCACGAGTTCGGCGTTCGAGTAGCCGAGAGCCGTGCACCACAGGCCCGACATGCCCTCGATGTAGGGACGCCCCTCGGTGTCGAAGACGTGCACGCCCTCGCCGCGTTCCAGGACCAGCGGACCCGTCTGTCGGTGCGTCGACAAGTTGGTGTAGGGATGGAGGAGGGTTTCGACGTCGCGGGTCGCGAGGTTCGAGAGCATGGTTCGCAAGGTCCTCGTGCGAGGGTCACCGTCGCCACACTACCGACCCGATGCCCCGGCAGGTAGCCCGATGGATCCGCGGCCGGCCGTTGCCGGACGCATGCCGGAAGCGACTGCCTCTCGCGACGCACAAACCATGCTCAATCCCGAAGCCTTCGTCGCGCAGCCCGCCCCCGGCCGCGCCTGCGGTGCCTGCACGCTCTGCTGCAAGGTCTACGACGTGCCCGCCGTCGAGAGCGTCGCGGGCCAATGGTGCCGCCACACCCGGGCCGGCCAGGGCTGCGCCATCCACGCCACGCGGCCCGATCATTGCCGGGCATTCCACTGCCTCTGGATGACGGAGGGTTGGCTCGGGCCGGAATGGAAACCCGATCGTGCCAAGATGGTGCTGAGCCTCGACCCGCTCACCCGCAACATGAACGTGCAGGTCGATCCCGGACAGGCGGGCACATGGCGGCGCGAACCCTATTACGGGCAGCTCAAGCGCTGGGCCGTAGCCTCGGTGCCGCTGCGGCGGCACGTGCTGGTCCACGTCAACAAGAGTACCACCGTCATCCTGCCGGACCGCGATGTCAGTCTCGGGGTCGTGGGCGCCGACGAACGCATCGTCACAACCGACCGCATGACGCCCCAAGGCCCGAGCTTCGACGTTCGGAAAGTCCCGGCCTGAACCGATCGCTCGTAGGGTCCCGACAGCGCTCAGAACCCCTCGCCGACCCGGCTCAGCGCTCCGTCCCGGAACTTCTCTGCATAACCGGCACCTCTACGACGCGGAACGTCAGCTGGAACAGGATCAGCCCCGTCTGATCGGCGACCTCGATCCGCCAATCCTCACCCAGGGCGAGGCGCTGAGCATCCCACTTCAGGATTTCACCGGCGCGCCGGACGGTCTCCAGCCAGGCGGATTGCCAGTCCGGCAGATCGGTGCCCGCCGCGTCCGGGATCGTGGATCCGTCGTGGAGGTTGGGCTGATAGCGCTCCATCCACAGATCCCGGCCGGGTCCAGGCGGGGGATGCGGTTACCCCCCACGCGCGGCCCGAGGATCGTTGCCGCGAGTGTCACCCGCTGACGTGACCCGTGGGCGCTTGGCCATATACCGGGATAGACATTCGGCCGGCTTCGCAGTCGCGATGCCGCGAGACGTGAGCCTTGCGGATTAAGTCGGTTTGCCCGACTGATCGGCCATGACGACGGTTCACGATTTCAGCGTCTCCGCGGCCGATGGGACCCCGTACCCGCTCGCCCAGCATCGCGGACGGGTTCTGCTCATCGTGAACACGGCCTCGCGCTGCGGCTTCACCCCGCAATATGAGGGTCTGGAGGCGCTCTGGCGCCGGTACCGGGATGCGGGCCTCACGATCCTAGGCTTCCCCTGCAACCAGTTCGGCGCCCAGGAGCCGGGTGACGCCGCCGAGATCGCGAATTTCTGCGCGCTGCGTTACGATGTGAGCTTTCCGGTACTCGCCAAGATCGCGGTGAACGGGTCGGGGGCCGATCCGCTCTACACCTACCTCACTCGCGCCCGCGCCGGGCTGTTCGGGACGCGCGCGGTGAAGTGGAACTTCACCAAGTTCCTGGTGGGACGCGACGGCCGGGTCCTCGCCCGCTTCGCGCCCGGGACGAAGCCCGCCGCCCTGGAGGCGAAGATCCAGGCTGCCCTGGCCACGCACGCCTGAGCCACGCCGCCGTCAGAGGACGTCGAGATCCGCAGCCTCGGCGGGGGAGACGCGCATCGTGTCGACCCGTTCACGCGCGCGCAGCACCGTCCGCAGAGGCGCGATCGGGAACGGACGCACCGCCTCACGCAGGATACCCGTCAGGAAGCGGATCTCGGCAATCTTGCGCAAGGTCGAGTCGGGCGCGCCGGCACACTGAGCTCGACGTTCGAGGTTCGAAAGAGCGTCGAAGAGCGCGTATCGCTTGCCGATATCCCGGTAAGACTGCATCGACGCTATTAAGCTAGCGAGTTCGTCTTCGAACCTACATCCGGCAGTCTGGTCGGCACGCATTGTCGACTCGAACACAATCTGTGCTGAGATTAAAACAGTGTTCGGTCCTTGTCAGCCGCCGACCCAGGTTGAGCGCCGCGAATGCGAGATTGTTGCGTAATTGCATCTGCGCGACGGCCCCGGGACAGGGGCTTGGCATCAGCCGCCGGCACCAACGAACGCGGCAGCCGCCTCGAACTCCGTCCGACGCGTCTCGAGGCGGGCTTCCGCCTCGGCGTCGCGCCCCCAGACAGCGGCCTGGAAGGTCTCGTCGACATGGGCCGCGGCCCAGGCCTCCGCCGGCGTCAGGCGCCCCCGGAGCACCGCCAGCGCGATCAACAGTGAGCCGGTCAGCGTCGTAAGTGTGTGCAGGCCGGTGAGCTGGAACGGGTCGGTGACCCCAGTCACCGCCGCGGACAGAGCCTGGATCGTGTCGGCCGGCTGCGCGACATGCATGACACCCTCACTAAGGATCACCCGCGCGCCGAACTCATCCCGAGCCCAGGCGAGGATGGGATCCCAGGCCGCCGCCTGCGCTGCCACGAGGCGATCCGGATCTCCGGCGCGATAGGCCAGGAGATCGGTGCCCGCATAGGCACAGAGATCGGCTGCGACGGCGGCCATGCGGGGCGTGACCCCGTCGATCGCCGTGTTGGCGAGCCGGGTCAGGGGCATCCGCGCCGGATCGATCACGGCCTCCTGGGCCGCCCATTCCGCCGCGACGCGCTCGGCCAGGGTCCGACTCGGGAGCTGCAGCGGGTTCCGCGCGGGTGTGTTGGCCGGACGTCCGTCCAGGGTCAGCCGAAATCCGTCGGCGTCCTCGGAGAAGCCGGCCTCTGTGTAGAAGCGCCGGGGCAGGGCTGGCTTGGCGTGGCCGCGCGCTGCCCGCACCGGATCCGGCCGCTCTCCATCGCTCGGTTCGCCGAGCCAGTCTGTCGTCTGATCGCTCATGGACGCGAGATAGGCGCTTCCGGCCCGGCGCGCGAGCCTTTCGCGATCAGGCGCCCGTTGCGAGCCCCTCGAGAAGCAGCGCCTCCAGCGCCGCGGCACTCGGGACAACCGTCACCGCGCCGGCCTCGTAGAGCGCATCCGGAGGATGGTAGCCCCAGGCAACCCCGATGGCCGTGGCGCCGGCCGCCACGCCCATGGCGATGTCGAACGTGGTGTCACCGACCATCACGGTGGTCCCGGGCTCGCAGCCGGCCTCGCTGATCGCCTGCTGCAGCATGGTCGGATCCGGCTTGGATGGCGCGTCGTCGGCGCTCTGAGTGGTGGCGAACCAGTCCGCCCAGCCATAATGCGCGATCAGCCGATCAACCCCGCGTCGCGACTTCCCCGTGGCGAGGCCGATCAGCACGTCCGAACGGTCATGCAGCCGGGCCAGCAGGTCGGCCATACCGGGGAACAGGGGCTCCTCGTGAGCCGGGTCGAGCCGCAGGCGGTTGTAGGCCTGCTTGTAGCTCTCCGAGAGTTCCGCAACCGGGCCGTCCTCGCCGACCAGACGTCGGAAAGCCTGCGGCAGTGACAGACCCACCACGGACAGGGCCTCGCGCCTCCCCGGAGCCGGCAGACCGTTCTCGGCGAAGGCCACTTCCTGGGCCGCCACGATCAGGTGCTGACTGTCGACGAGGGTGCCATCGACATCGAAGACGACGAGTTTCATCGCCGGCGACGCGCGAAAGGCCGCCCCGACGGCGCGAAGCGGGAAATATCGGCCACCGTCACGGCTTCCGGCCCGGCTGTGCCGGCGCCGCGGCTGCCGGCTGCCCGCCGGGAACACGGGTCCGTTCGTAGCCGAGGCGGCAGCGGATCAGGAACCGGCGGCGCTTGCCGCCGCGCAGGCCGCGCTGATGCGAGGCGCGGTTGCAGGCCGCGTAAGATCGCCGCCGGCGCTCCGCGCGGGCGCTGTTGGCCGGACGCGGACCCGCCTGCGCGGGCGCCGCGCTCGCCCCGGGCGTCGCGGCCGAATGCGGCGGCGCCGCCTCGGCCGGATGCACGCCGTTGGCCGCCGGCGCCGGCTTGGCTGCCTCGCCCGGTGCAGCGTGCACGATCGGCCCGGTAAGGCACAGGGCGGCGAGGCAGGCCAGCGTCGCGAGCTTCATGTGTCAGGGTCTCGAACCGCCGGAAACAGGCCCCGCCGCGGATCTGCGGGGCGCGGGGCAGCATATGAGGCGGCGCAGCCGATTGCCAAGGCATGCGCCACACAGGAGTCTCGGAGGGTGTGCCACCTTCCACGGAAGAGGCTGCGGCGCGGCGGGGCTCGCGGAGGCGATCCGAAGGTATGAAGGACGATCCGGCGATGGACCTCGTGCTGCTGCCCGGCTTCATGACCGATGCCGACCTCTGGTCAGACATGGCCGAGCGCCTCGCGCAGGTCGGGCCGCTGACGCACGGCGATCTGAGCCAGGATGCCACCATTCCCGCCATGGCGGGCAGGGTGGCGGCGGCGGCTCCTGCGCGATTCGGTCTGATCGGCTTCTCGATGGGCGGCTATGTCGCCCGCGCGGTCGCGCGGCTCGTGCCCGAACGGGTGCAGGCGCTCGTCCTCGTCGCCACCTCGTCGCGTGCCGACACGCAAGCCCAGGCGCGCCGGAAGGCGGCCGCGATCGCCCATATCCGCCAGCAGGGCTACAGGGGCCTCAGCCGGGGCGCGATCCTCCAGTCGGTGCATCCGGGCCGGGCCGGCGACACCGCTCTGGTCGCGCGCATTCGGCAGATGGGCGACCGGCTCGGCGGACCCGTCTTCCTGCGCCAAGCCGGGCAGGCCCGCGAATCCGACGGCGACAGCCTCGGCGCGATCGGCTGCCCGACCCTGGTCGTGGCGGCAGCTCAGGACGCCTTGCGCAGCCTCGACGAGGCGCAGGAGCTTCGCGACGGCATCCCGGGCGCGGCGCTGACGGTGATCAACGGGTCTGGCCACATGCTGCCGCTGGAAGCCCCGCATGCGCTGGCCGACGCGATCGTGCCCTGGCTGCGGGCTCAGGCCTCCGGGGCCTCGACGATCGGGTCGTAGCGGGCGGCGTCGAAGCCCAGGAGATTCCAGCTCTGGGCCATGTGGGGCGGGAGCGGCGCGCTCACGTCCACCGGCTTGCCGGTGCGCGGATGCGGGATGACGATCCGCCGGGCGAGCAGGTGGAGGCGGTTCTGGATGCCGCCCGGCAGCTCCCAGTTCTCCACCGAGAAGTATTTCGGATCGCCCACGATCGGGTGGCCGATATGGGCCGCATGGGCGCGCAGCTGGTGCGTACGGCCGGTGACCGGCTTAAACGACAGCCAGGACAGCTTCTGCGCGGCCTGATCGACCATCGCGTAGTAGGTCAGTGCGTGGCTCGCGCCCTCGTCGCCGTGCTTGGCGACCCGCATCCGCGCGTCGGCGTCGGTGGGCTCCTCCTTGGCGAGGTAGGTCGAGACGCGCCCCTGCCGGACCCGCGGCACGCCCGCGGTGAGCGCCCAGTAGATCTTCCGGGCCGCCCGCGAGCGGAAGCTCTTGGCCAGCGTCGCGGCGGCGAGACGGGTCTTGGCAACGATCAGGCAGCCGGCCGTATCCTTGTCGAGCCGGTGGACGAGGCGCGGCTTCTGGCCATCCGGACCCGTGAGGGCGGCGAGCAGGCCGTCCACGTGCCGGACCGTCCCCGAGCCGCCCTGGACCGCGAGGCCGAAGGGCTTGTTGAGGATCATCATGTCGGCATCCTCGTAGAGGATCAGCGAGCGGATGAATTCGGCGTCATCCTGCTCGCGGGCGGCGCTGCGCGGGCGCTCGGTGGGCTGGTCGAGGCGCAGCGGCGGCACGCGCACGCTCATGCCCGGCTCCAGCCGGTCGTTCGGCTTGGCGCGCTTGCCGTCGACCCGCAATTCGCCCTTGCGCACGATGGTCTGCACGCGGGTGAAGGGCAGAAGCGGGAAGCGGGCAGTGAGGAAGCGGTCGATCCGCATCCCGGCCTCGTCCGGCTCGACCGTCAGGGTCTGCACGCCGGAGGCGAGGGTCGCCGAGGCGGCGGCGCGCTGCTCGCGCCGGGTCGGACCGGGGGCGGGGGCTGGGGCAGGAGCTGGGGCGGCCGCGCGTTTGGCCGGAGGCCGGCTGCCGGGCTTGGCCACCGCGGGACCCCGCGGTGCGGCGGCGTCGCGGCGCGGCTTCGGGGGCCGAGCCGGCGCGGGGGCCGCGGCGACCTGCCCTCCCCAGGGATCGCGCGCACCGGCGTCGTCGCCGCGATTGCGCGCCGCGCGCTCGGCGGCGTCGCGGGCGCTGGTGCGCGGGCCCGTGCGAGCACGGCCGTCGGCCTGGAACTTGCCGGCCGGGGGTCTGCCAGCCTGGAACTTGCCGGCCTGAGGCTTGCGCCCCTTCGGCCCGCCGCTTTTGGGAGGTCGTGTCGTCATGCTTCCGCCGGCACCCGTCTTCGCGTCGGACGGAGCGTCCGGGCGCATGGGCCGCGGCGTCGCGGACGTCCGGACCGATGGGATTGCCCGGCTGTAGCATCGCCGGCGCCGAGCGGCAAAGGCGCCGGGCCGGTTCCGTCCGTCAAGGCTGCGCGTCCCACGCGTCGCGGAGCCGGGCCTTCAGGCCGGCGGGGAAGAGATCCGGGCCGCCCGGCACGTCGAGCCCGTCCAGATCGCACCACCGCGCCACGCAGGCGGTGCCGCAATCCTCGTGGAAGTGGAAGCGCTCCTGCCCGTCGAACCGACCGGGCGGCAGGGCGACCGGGAACAGAAACAGCACCTCGTGCCCGACCTGCCCCTCGTGCGTGAAGATGTTCTCCATGACGCGTGGGCCGCCGAGCACCGAGACGGTGACGCCGAGCTCCTCCTCGAACTCGCGGATCAGGGCGTCCTCGGCACTCTCGCCGAACGCGACGCTGCCACCGAGGGGTCGGACGCCCTTCAGCCGCCCGTCATCCGCACGGATCTCGGCGACCAGCAGGCTGTTGCCGCGCCTGGGCAGGCCCAGCGCCTTGACGCGAATTTCCGCAGGGGGCCGCCAGACCGTCATTTCGCATCGGCTAACCCGTCGTCGGCAAAGCCGCAACGGGTCGGCGCGCCGTGCGTCGATCCACGGCAACGACCAGACACACGGTTGACGCCCGGTCACACTACGGCCAAGCTCTGCCTCGACGGTTCCCCTCGGGGATCAAAAGGGAACGCGATGAGGGGTTCGCCCCGAAGCCGCGGCTGCCCCCGCAACTGTAAGCGGCGAGCCCTTCACCACCACGTCACTGGGTCACCCCGGGAAGACGGTGCGAGGGCGGCGACCCGCGAGCCAGGAGACCTGCCGTCAGCCGTGGTCACACGCGAAACGCGCCGGGCGGGGTGTCCTGGCGGGTGTCGAGGCGCCGCCAGTCCCGAGGGGAGGCGGTCGCCGAGGCCTCGTTCGCGGTGACGTGCCACAGCAAGCGCGCCCGCGACGTCGTACCCCATGCCTGTCCCCGCCGTCTCAAGCCCACCGATTCCTGCACCGGGACGCCGTCGCGCGCCCGAGCAGGCTGAGGCCTTCGGACAGCGGGTATTGTAATGTTATTACAATGCAATTAGGACGCGGGGGCCGGCGCGCGCCGTGCACGGACCGCTTCTCCCATGTCTCCACAGACCCATCGCTCCCGCCTCGGCGGGCGGGCCCCGCTCTACGGCGTGCTGCTGGCGTTCCTCGCCAGTCCGACCGCTGCCCAGGAGGCCGTCACCCTGGATGAACTGTCCGTCGCGGGCGCGGGCGGCGACCCGAGCCGCCTCCCGCCGAACGGCCTCAACCTGCGCACCTCCGACCGGACCGCAAGCCGCCTCGGCCTGACGCCGCTGGAGACGCCTGCCAGCCTCGACATCGTGTCGGGCGAGACCGCGCGGCTGCGCGGTCAGGACACGATCGCCGAGGCCGTGACCCAGGACGCCACAGGCATCACCACCATCGCGGCGCCCGGCAACGGCAACGGCGCATTCACGTCCCGCGGCTTCGCCGGGCCGAACTCGATCCAGCAGCTCTACGACGGCACGCGCTTCTACGTCGGCGCCAACACCGTGACCTTCCCGTTCGACACGTGGAACGTCGAGCGGATCGAGGTTTTGCGCGGGCCGTCCTCGGTGCTCTACGGCGACGGCGCCATCGGCGGCGTCATCAACGTGGTCCCGAAGAAGCCGGTCTTCGTTCCGATCAACGCCGCCCGCGCGGTGGTGGGCACCGACGGCGTCGCACGCCTCGCCTTCGACTCCGGCGGGCCGATCGGACAGGCGGAGTTCGGCGACACCTTCGCGTATCGCCTCAACGTCAGCGGCAACCGCGCGGACGGCTGGATCCGGCCGGAGGGCGATTTCCGCAACCTCGCGGTCTCCGCCGCACTGCTGTTCCGACCGAGCACCGACCTCGCGTTCACCCTGAGCCACGATCTCGGCTACCAGGAGCCCGCCCGCTACTGGGGCACGCCGCTGGTCGAGGGCCGGATCCCGGACCTGATCCGGTTCAACAACTACAATGTCCGCGACGCGAAGATCACCTGGGCCGACAACTGGACCCAGCTCAAGACCGAGTGGTCCCCCTCGGCCGACATCACGATCCGCAACACCGCCTACCGGCTCACCAGCCGGCGCCACTGGCTCGACGTCGAGCAGTACAGCTACAACCGCGGCACCGGGCTCGTGGACCGGGGCGACTACCTGGAGATCTACCACAGCCAGGAGCAGGTCGGAGACCGCCTCGACGCGACGGTCCGGGGCAGCCTGTTCGGGCTGCCGAACCAGTTCGTGGCCGGCTTCGACGTGAACCACATCGACTTCCGCCACACCAACAACTTCTACTTCGACCAGACCACGAGCGTGCCGCTCACCGGCTACGATCCGGGCCTCTTCCCGCAGAACGGGCGCGCCCGCCCGGCCTACGCGACGCAGACGAGCCAGGCCTCGGTCTTCGCCGAGGACCGGGTAATCCTGTCGGACAAGCTCTCGTTCCTCACCGGCGTGCGCCTCGACGTGCCCACGCTGAACCGCGAGGATCTGCAGACCGGATCGCGGTTCGAGAAGACCTACCGGGCGCTCGGCTACCGGTTCGGCCTCGTCTACAACCCGACGCCGGACAGCGCGCTCTACGCCCAGTACAGCTTCGCCACCGACCCGGTGAACAGCCTGATCACGCTGTCGCAGTCGCTGGCCGGCTTCAAGCTCGCGACCGGCGATCAGGTCGAGATCGGCGCCAAGGGCCTGGCCTTCGACGGCGCCCTGGAATGGACGGTCGCGGGCTACCGGATCGTCAAGGACAACCTGATCTCGGCGATCCCGGGCCAGCCGACGCTGTCCACGCAGGTGGGGAGCCAGTCCTCGCAGGGCTTCGAGCTGGCGCTGGGCTGGCGGTTCGCGCCGGGCTGGCGCCTCGACGGCAACCTCGCGCTTCTGCACGCGCAGTACGACCGGTTCGACCAGACGGTGGGCGGCGCCACGGTCTCGTATGCCGGCAACCAGCCGATCGACGTGCCCGAGCGCGTGGCCAACCTCTGGCTGACCTGGGACGTCACCCGCGACTGGACCGCGCGGGTCGGGCTGCAGAATGTCGGGCAGGTCTACAGCGACTTCGGCAACACGGCGCGGCGCCCGGCCTACAACCTCGTCAACCTCGTCCTGGACCATCAGGTCACGGCGGAGTCGCGCCTTTCCGTGCGGGTCTACAATCTGTTCGACAAGGTCTACGCGATCTCGGGCAACGCCGTGAACGGGGCCGGCACCAACTGGCTGCTCGGCCGCCCGCGCTCGGTTGAGGTCGCCTACACGGTGACGTGGTGAGCCTGACACGCCGGCTCGGCAAGGCGGGACGGCGCTGGCTGCTCCTGTTCCACCGCTGGGCCGGGATCGTCGCGGGGCTGTTCTTCGCCCTGTGGATCGGATCCGGGCTGGTGATGCTCTACGTGCCGTTCCCGGCACTCACCGAGGCCGAGCGCCTGTCACGGCTCGGCCCGATCGCCTGGGACCAAGTCGCGGTCGCGCCGGACGCGGCGCTGCGGGCCGGCGGCCTCGGCGGCGTGCCGGCCGCCTTCGGCCTGGAGATGCGAGGCGGGGAGCCCGTCTACCGGATCGCCGACCGCGACGGCCGTCGGGCCACGGTCTCGGCGCGGACCGGGGCGCGGCTCGGCCCGGTGACGCCCGAAGACGCGCTGCGTCTCGCGACCGAGGGGACTCCGGAAGGGGCTCCAGATGCGCGGGTCGCGCCGGTCGAGCGCGACCAGTGGACCGTCACGGCCCGGTACGACCCGCTCCGCCCTTTCCTGAAGGTCGCCCTCGGCGACCCGGCGTGGACCGAGCTCTACGTCTCGCAGGTCACCGGCGAGATCGTCCTCGACACGACCCGATCCGAGCGGGGTTGGAACTGGGTCGGCGCCGTGGCGCACTGGATCTACCTCACGCCGCTGCGCGCCCGGCCGGAGCTGTGGCGGGCGGTCCTGCTCTGGCTGTCGGGCATCGCCGCCCTGGGGGCGCTGAGCGGGCTGGCGATCGGGATCTGGCGCCTGCGCCTCCGACGCCGCTACGCGGGCGGGGCGGTCACACCCTATCGCGGGCTCGGCCGCTGGCACCACCTGTTCGGCCTCGCGGGCGGGATCGGGCTGAGCACCTTCATCCTCAGCGGCTGGATCTCGATGAACCCGAACCGCTGGTTCTCGTCGAGTGCCGCGCCGGCGACCGTCCGCGCCGCCTATGCCGGGCAGCCTCGGGCCCTCGGCCTCACCGCCGAAGCCCTGCGCGGCTTCGCCGGGCCCGGGACGCGGGCGCTGCGCTTCGCTACCATCGGCGGATCGTGGTGGGTCGTCGCCGACGATCCGGCCGACGGCACGGCCGGCGTTCCGGCGCGCCGCGCGGATGACGGCGCCGCTCTCGATGATGCCGCGATCGCGCGGGCCGCCGGCGCTGCGCTGCCCGGCGGCGGGTTGCGGGCGGCGGAGCGCCTGGGTGCCTACGATCTGTACTGGTACCCGCACGGGTCCGATCCGCGGCCGCTCCCGGTGCTGCGCCTGCGGTTCGGCGACCCGGACGCCACTTGGCTCCACGTCGATCCCCGGGACGGAACCATCCTCCAGCGCCTGGACCGCTCGGGCCGGATCAACCGCTGGCTGTTCGACGCGGCGCACCGCCTCGACCTGCCAGGGCTCACGGGCAGCCGACCGCTCCACGACGCGGCCCAGTGGGTGCTGAACCTCCTGGCGGCCGGGATCGCCGTGACGGGGATCGTCGCGGGCTGGCGCAGGCTGCGCCGGACCCTCTCGGCATAGGACCTCCGATGGCCGACGCGGCCCTCAGAACCGCGCTGTCAGGAACAGCCGCACATTCCGGCCCGGCAACAGGATCTCGTCCTTCTTGAAAGAGGTCGCGTTGCGGATGTCGTCGTTCAGGAGGTTGCGGCCCTGGACACCGAGGGTGATCGCGCTCGCACCGTAGACCGCGGGATCGACGGCCTTGGTGTAGCTCAGCTCGGCGCGCAGGTCGTCGTAGCCGGGGGTCGGCGTCTCGTACACGGCCGTGGCGTCGTGGCTGAAGGCGTGGAGCAGGTTCACCCGCGCGAACCACCCGTCGGCCCGCAGGTAGACGCCGCCGCCGAGCCGGTAGGGCGGGATGCGCGGCACGTTCGCGCCGTTGTCGAACTGGGCGCGCACGAAGTCGAACTGCGCCTCGATTCCGGCGAAGCCGTTGCCCACCGGAACGAGGTCGTACTGGCCGATGATCTCGGCGCCGTAGAAGGTGGCGTTCTGCTGCTGGTAGACGATCTGCCGGTTGTCGGTGCCGGTGCCGCAGGACGCGAAGTCGTCGTCGCAGATCAGGCCGGTATAGTTGCGGTAGATGAAGCCGGTATAGCGCGTGAAGTAGCCAGTGGCGTCGAGGCGGAACGGCCCCTCGGCCCGCCGGATACTGGCCTCGACGGTCCGGGCGCGCTCCTTCTTGAGGTTCGGGTTGCCGATCTCGAAGGTCGCGGTGGCGTCGTGCGGGCCCTGCGAGAACAGCTCGTAGCCCGTGGGCCCGCGCTCGACATAGGAGCCGGTGAGACTCGCCACGAAGCCGTAGGGCAGCTCCTGCAGGGCGCCGATGCTGGCGCTCTTCGGGGCGAAGCGCCGGGTCCGCGCGTACTGGAACGGCTCCTGGCCGTCGACCGGCACGTAGTCGGAAGGGAACTGCGCCGCCGTGCTCGACAGCCGGTCGACCTCGTAGCGCCCGGCCGCCTGCAGCCGCGTGCCCGGGCGCAGTTCCAGCTCCTCGAACAGGTAGACCGCGTTGGCGCGCGACTCCGTCTTCGGCAGGAACGATTCGAGCTGCGTGTTGATCACGCGCCGGTCCGACTGAAAGCCGAGCGCGCCGGTGAGCTTGCCGAACTCGGTGAAGACCGGGACGTGCTGGAGTTCGAGACGCCCCTCCGCCTCGCGGTTCTTGAAGATCGCCTGGACGCCCTCGATCCCGTCGTCGCCGATCCCGACCTCGTTGTGGCGGTAGACCGAGTAGCCCGCCCAGTAGCGGATCACCTCGAAGGGTCCGTCGAGCGGGCGGTACTCGCCCCGCGACAGGACCCGGTCCTGGTTGGGGGTCAGTCGGGTCCGGTCCTGCTCGGCGACGCCGCCGGGGATCGCGTAGACCGCGTTGTAGTGGCTGAAGGAGATGCCGACGAAGCCGCGGTCGCCGATCGCCGAGATGCCGACCGCGCCGCCCTGCGACTCGTTGTAGGAATTGCGCTGGATCCCCCCCGGGATCGCGTAGCTGTCGTTGGCGGTCTTGAAGCCGTCGGCGTGGACCGCGATGCCGTCGCCGCCCGCATCCACCGTGGCGGCCCCGAGCCGGCCGTTGTCCACGCTGGAGAAGCCGCTGGTGACCTGCCCCTGCACTCCGTTCGCCGGGATGAAGGTCGGCACCCGGTTGTTGTCGGCCGAGACGACGCCGCCGATGGCGCCGGAGCCATAGCGCAGGGTCGCGGGGCCGCGGATCACCTCGATCCGGTCGGCGACCAGCGGGTTCACCGGCACGGCGTGGTCCTCGCCGAGGTCGGACACGCCGCCATTGACGATGCCGTTCTCCTGGATCCGTACCCGGGCATTGTCGAGGCCACGGATGATCGGTCGCGAGGCCGCGCCCGGCGCGTAGGACGTTCCCGAAATGCCCGGCCGATCGAACAGGGCATCACCCAGGGTCCGGGGCTGATCGCGCGCGATCTGGTCCTGCGTGACCACGGTCACGGGCGAGAACGTGTTGGTCGCCACCGGCAGGATGCCGATCGGGACCGAGACATCGGCCACGGGTGCGGTGCGCGGCGCCTGGATCGGACTCGGACTGGTGACGCTGATCTCGTCGAGCGCGACAGCCTGCTGGGCTTGGGCGTCGGATGGGCCCAGCAGGCCAGCGCAGAGAGTGGAAGAAAGGACCGTGCTGGCGAGAAAGCCAAAGCGGCGAGAGAGGGACATCGGGACTCACACAGTGTTATATCGTTTCAATGTTGCGGCACGTCGGCGGCGCGCAAGGGTCAACTTAGCTGGGACCCGAGAAGACCGGGAAACGTTACATCGTTGCAACAGCGTGGCTGTGGGGCCTTGGGCAAGCCGAACCAAACATCTTGACCCGGAGCGCTTCAACGCCTTCGTCAAGGCCACTTGGCCGGGCCTGATCCGGGCGAAGGGCCATTTCTGGCTGGCGACGCGGCCGGACTGGGTCGGCGCGTTCTCCCTGGCGGGCGCCGTGGCTCGGGTCTCCGCGATGGGCTTCTGGTGGTCGTCGGTGCCGCGGCGGCGCTGGCCGGAGGCGCCCGAGTTCCGGGAGCGGCTGCAGGATATCTGGAGCGAAGTCTGGGGCGACCGACGCCAGGAGCTGGTCTTCATCGGCACCGGCATGGACGAGGCCGGGCTCACCGCGGCGCTCGATGCCTGCCTGATCGAGACCGGCGCCGATCAGGCGCCGTTCGATCCCGAGCCCTATCGCGGCCTCCCGGATCCGTTCCCGGCCTGGCAGCGCGCGGCCTGAATCGGCCGATCAGGTCGCCAGCGCCTCGGCTTCGTCCTCAGCCTCGATCTCGGCATCCGCCTCGGTCGTCTGACCGGAGGCGCCCGCCGCCTCGGCCAGACCGCGGGCGGCCTTGCGCAGAAGCTTCCGGAGGCGGCGGCGATCGGTCTTGTCGAGGTGGTCGAGCAACTCGGCCTCCACCTCTTCCTGGATCCGCTCGATGGCCTCCGCCTTGGCCATGCCGGCCTCGGTGAGCTGGACCCGGACCACGCGGCCGTCGCCCGATTCGGCCCGGCGCTCGACGATGCCGAGGGCCGCGAGCCGCGTCACGGTCTTGGAGGCGGTGGGCGGCCGGACGCGCAGCAGCGCGGCGAGATCGCCCATCGTCATCGTGCCGGCCGAGGCCAGCGCCTGGACCACCTGCTCCTGCCCGGCGAACAGGCCGAGCTTGGCGAGGCGGTCGCCGGTCCGGGCCCGATGGAGGCGCGCCGCCTGGACAAGGGCCCAACCGACGCTGCGGACGCCCGGCGGCCTCAATTTCTTCGACGGGAGGCCGAGCACGGAAGCGGCCTCGTCCTGATGATCGCGCTTGTGCTTGTCGCCCACCGACGCGCCCGAATTAGTGCCGGCGGCCGCCGGACGATCCTGAATCTGCACCGTCCACCCCCATCAAGCGGCCGCCCAGGACCCTGTGGCGCGGACCGGTGACGGTGCGATGACGGGGCTTGTTGAGAGAAGCGCTCAGCAGTGCATGAGGCGCTGAAGTCGATCCAGAATGTCCTCACCGGTGCAGGGCCGGGCAATGAACTCGGCATGCTCGGGCATGCGGGCCGGGTCCGGCGCCGCACGCCCGGACACGATCAGGATCGGCAATTGCGGCCGTGCCTCGGCCACGGAGCTTGCGAGGTCGAACCCGTCGGTCTTTCCCGAGAGCTGCACATCTGTGACCAGACCGCAGATGTCAGGGCGCGCCTGCAGAATGCTCAGCGCCCGCTCGGCCGAGGCGCATTGAACGGTGTCGTAGCCGCCTTCCTCCAACACATCCCCGAGGTCCATGATCGTCAGTGCTTCGTCCTCGACGAGGAGGATCACCGGCCGATCGCCGCTCGCACCCGTCTGCTCGCTCGCCACTGTGTACTCCCTCCGGCAGCGTCCGGCCGCGCGGGCCGCCGCACGCGTCTCCAGCCCTAGGCCCAACGGCAGAAACGGCCTCGGGTTGCAGGCCAGCGCGGGCGCTGGTCACGGGAATGTGGAAGGCGCCGGCATCATGTCGATGCCGGCGCCAGCGCGGTCACCGTGGCGGCGACCGCCTGGATCAGCCGGTCGAGATCCGCCGCGTCGATCGTCAGGGCGGGGGTGAGATAGACGATGTCGCCGAATGGCCGGACCCAGACGCCCTGGGCGAGCAGTTTCGCCTTGAGGACAGCCAGATCAGGCATCCGCGCGAACTGCACCGCTCCGATGGCACCGAGAACCCGAACATCCGCCACGCCGGGCACCCGACGCAGGGGTTCCAGCCCCTCCGCAAGGCGGTCCGCGATGGCGCGGGCCTGAGTCAGGCGCGGTTCCGCCTCGAACAGGTCGAGGCTGGCATTGGCTGCCGCGCAGGCCAGCGGATTGGCCATGAAGGTCGGACCGTGCATCAGCGCGGCTGCCGGATCCTCGGACCAGAACGCCGCGAACACCTCCGTGCGGGCGACCGTGGCGGCAAGCGCCATCGTACCACCGGTGAGCGCCTTCGACAGGCACAGGATGTCGGGCACGATCCCCGCCTGCTCGCAGGCGAACAGGCTGCCGGTGCGCCCGAAGCCGGTGAAGATCTCGTCGGCGATGAGCGGCAGTCCGTGGCGGCGCGCGAGCCTCGCGACGGTCGCCAGCACCTCCGGCGGATGCATCCGCATACCGCCCGCGCCCTGGACCAGCGGCTCGACGATCACGGCGGCCAGGGTGTCGCGATGGGCCGCCAGGGCGGCGTCGAGGGCCGCAGTCTCGACTGCGCCGCGCGGGAGGTCGCAGAAGATTTGGGTGGGCAGGTAGGCGCCGAAGCGGCGATGCATCCCCTCCTCGGGATCGCAGACCGACATCGCGCCCATCGTGTCGCCATGATAGCCGCCGCGGAAGGCCAGGACCTTCGTCCGACCGCTCACCCCGCGGTTGATCCACATCTGCGCCGCCATCTTGAGCGCAACCTCCACGGCGACCGAACCCGAATCGCTCAGGAAGACGTGATCGAGGTCGCCCGGAAGCAGGGCGGCGAGCCGGGCCGCCAGCCGCTCGGCCGGCTGATGGGTGAGGCCGCCGAACATCACGTGCGGCATGCGCGCGAGCTGGTCGGCCACGGCCTGGGCAATGTGCGGGTGATTGTAGCCGTGCACGGCCGTCCACCAGGAGGCGATACCATCCACGAGTTCGCGGCCGTCGGCGAGCACGATGCGGGTGCCGCGCGTCGCCACCGCCTCCAGGGGTGGCGGGGCGAGGCGCATCTGCGTGTAGGGCCGCCAGAGATGGCGGGCGGGCGCGTCGCGGGTCATGCGCCCGGCATGGTGGGACCATGGACGGGGGTCAAGCGTCCAGCGCGAGCCGCTTGACTTTGCCGCCGCGGCAGCTCCCATCCCCGGCCTGATGGACAGCCTCGACGCCTTCGCCCGCGGAAAACTCGACGCCCTGGAGACCGGCAGCCTGCGCCGTCGGCTGAGGCCGACCGAGCGCGGCCCGGCCGCCGCGGCGACCCGGCAGGGCAGGGCGCTCGTCTCGTTCTCCTGCAACGACTATCTCGGCCTCTCCCACCATCCCCGCGTGATCGCCGCTGCGCAGGCTGCCGCGGCTGCGTACGGCGCGGGGGCGGGCGGGTCGCGGCTCGTGACCGGTGATCACCCGTATCTCGGCGCGCTGGAGGAACGTCTGGCGCGACACAAGGGCCTGGAGGCGGCGCTGGTCTTCGGCAGCGGCTATCTCGCCAATCTCGGCATCACCCCGGCCTTGGCCGGGCGCGGCGACCTCGTCCTGCTGGACGAGCTGTCCCATGCCTGCATGTGGGCCGGCGCGCGACTGTCGGGCGCGCGGGTTATGACGTTCCGCCACAACGATCCCGGCGACCTTGCGGCGCAGCTCGCCGAGCACCGGTCCCATCACGGCCGCGCCCTCGTGCTGACCGAGCGGGTGTTCAGCATGGACGGCGACCGGGCGCCGCTCGGCGACATCCTCGGCATCGCGGAGACCTTCGACGCCTGGACGCTCGTGGACGACGCCCACGGCATCGGCGTGGTCGAGGACGGCCCGCGGGCGCCGCTGGAGATGGGGACACTGTCGAAGGCGCTCGGCTCGTATGGCGGCTATCTCTGCGCGTCGCGCCCCGTGATCGATCTGATGACGAGCCGCGCCCGCAGCTTCGTCTACACGACGGGCCTGCCTCCGGCCTCTGCAGCGGCCGCCCTGGAGGCCCTCGCGATCCTGGAGGCGGAGCCCGCCCGGCGGGCCCGGCCCGTGGCGCTCGCCCGGCGTTTCACCGCCCGCCTGAGGCTGCCGGAGGCCGAGAGCGCCGTCGTGCCGGTCCTGGTCGGCGAGGCGCAGGCGGCGCTCGACATCTCGGCCGCGCTGGAGGCGGCCGGCTTCCTGGTGGTGGCGATCCGCCCACCGACGGTTCCGGCCGGGACCGCACGGCTGCGGGTGGCCTTCTCGGCCGCCCACGACGAAGCCCAGGTCGACGCCATGGCCGAGGCGGTTGCCGCTCTCACCGGGCGGGCCTGAGGGCCGCTTTCCGTCCGCACGCCGCGCACCTATACCGGAGCCTCGACGGAGCCGGAGCGCTCCGGCCGGCCCGCCGCAGAGAAGCGGGCGCGAAGCGAATTCGAGAGGACGACGCCATGGATGCCACTGCGCTGCGAGCCCTCCAGGCTCCGATCAAGGACAAGTACCGCACCGCGCCGGACGCGGCGGTCATCACCCTGAAGGCCAGGGGCACGCTGGACGACACCAAGATTGCCTGCAAGGTCGAGACTGGCCGCGCCATTGCGGAGGCCGGGCTTCATCCGGCCACCGGCGGATCGGGCGCGGAGCTGTGCTCGGGGGATATGCTGCTGGAGGCGCTGGTCGCCTGCGCGGGCGTGACCCTCAAGGCGGTGGCGACCGCTCTGGAGATCCCGCTCCGGTCCGGCACGGTCAGCGCCGAGGGCGATCTCGATTTCCGCGGTACCCTCGGGGTCGACAAGGAGGCGCCGGTGGGATTCCGCAGCATCCGCCTGTTCTTCGAACTCGACACCGACGCACCGGAGGACAAGCTTGCGCAGCTGCTCAAGCTCACCGAGCGTTACTGCGTGGTGTTCCAGACCCTGAACCACAAGCCCGAACTGTCGGTGGCGACGACCACCGTCTGAGGGAGGAGAGTTATGGCGGGCGGTGTCACCCAGACCGAGTATTGGAACGGCGAGGTCGGCGTGCGCTGGGCGCGCAGCCAAGCCGTCCTCGACGCGATGTTCGTCCCGCTGACCGAGGCGCTGTTCGCCCGTGCGCCCATCGCCCCCGGTGATAGGGTGCTCGATATCGGCTGCGGCGCGGGGGCCACGACCCTGGAAGCGGCGCGCCGGATCGGGCCCGGCGGCGCTGTGACCGGAGCCGACATCTCGGCGCCGCTGCTGGCTGTCGCCCGGAGCCGCGTCGCCGCGGAGGCGCCGGGCGCGGCCCCGGTCGTATTCGTCGAGGCCGATGTGGAGCAGGCGGATCTCGGGCACTTCGACAACGCCCTCTCGCGCTTCGGCGTGATGTTCTTTTCGGATTCAGGGCGTGCCTTCGCCAACCTGCGGCGGATGCTCAAGCCGGGCGGCCGGCTCACCTTCCTGTGCTGGCGGCCGCTCTCCGAAAACCTCTGGGTAAGCGTGCCGCGGGACGCGGTTCTGCCGCTCCTGCCCGAGATCCCGCCGCCACCCCAGCCCGACACACCCGGGCCTTTCCGCTTCGCCGATGCCGACCCGCTGGTCGCACTCCTGCGCGGCGCCGGGTTCGCAAGCGTGACCTGCGACGCGCTCGACCGCGACATCGTCCTCGGACAGGGCGAGACCGACGCGGCGGCGACCGCGACGGCCACCCACGTGTCTCTCGACCTCGGCCCCAATTCGCACCTCGTCCGCGAGGCCGCGCCGGATCTGCGGATGCAGGCCGAAGCGGCGGTGACGGAGGTTCTGCGGCGCCACGCCCAAGGGGGGACCGTAAGTCTGCGCGCCGCCTGCTGGCTCGTTCAGGCGGGGTGAGCAGTCGTCACGTGCCGCCGAAGCGGCACGCCCCTCAGAGGCCCAGCGCGCCGCCATCCGAGCGCGGATCGTGGCTCGCCTCGATCCGCCCGTTACGTGCGTGGCGGACCAGCATGCCCGCATGCCCGAGCGAGTCGATATAGGGTCCGCCCAGTTCCTCGACCTCGTGTCCGAGGCGGCCGAGCGCCGCGATGCAAGCCGGATCGAACCGGTCCTCCACCTTCACGCTGAGAGAGGGCGCGCCCCAGGTGCGTCCGTAGAGGAGGCGCGGCGCGTCGACCGCGTCGGCGACCGACATCCCGTAATCAGCATAGCGGCTGAAGATCTGAGCCTGGAACTGCGGCTGCCCGTCGCCGCCCATGCTCCCGTAGCTCATCACCCGGCCATCATCGAAGCAGGCCAGCGCCGGGATCAGCGTGTGGAACGGCCGCCGGCCCGGCTCCAGCGGGTTCACGGCTTTCGGATCGAGCGAGAAGGACATGCCCCGGTTCTGCCAACAGATGCCTGTCGCGGGAAGAACCGTGCCGGAGCCATACTCCCAGTAGACCGACTGGATGTACGAGACGGAGAGGCCGTCCTGGTCGATCGCCCCCATCCAGACCGTGTCTCCGTGGCCCGGATCGGGCAGGGGCACGCGGGCGGCGCGGCCCATCTCGATCTGTGCCGCCTCGCGGGCGAGCCGTTCCGCTGTCAGGAAAGCGGCAGGGTCATGCCGCAGGCGCGCGAAATCGGTGACCACCCGGTCGCGGATCGCGAAGGCCCGCTTCGTCGCCTCGATCAGCCCGTGATAATGCGCCGTGCTCTCGGCCTCGGCGATGTTCAGCCGGTCGAAAATCCCGAGGATCAGCAACGCGGCGAGTCCCTGGGTCGGCGGCGGGAAGTTGTAGAGCGTCGCGTCGCGGCGCCGGATCGAGAGCGGCGCCCGCTCGGCCGCCGCGAAGGTCTCGAGATCCGCCCGGGTGACCGGCGCACCGAGGCGTTCCAGGTCGGCGGCGATCTCCCGGCCGATATCGCCGCGGTAGAAGTCGCTCAGGCCGGCATGGGCGAGCTGCTCCAATGTGGCGGCGAGAAGCGGCAGGGCGCGGGTCTCCCCCGCCGGATAGGGCTTGCCGTCCTTCAGGAACGTCTTCGAAAAATTCGGGGCATCGTGCAGCGTGTCGAGTTCCTGAGGCACGTAGCGCGCCTCCGAAGGCGAGACCGGCACGCCGTTGCGCGCCTGGCCGATCGCGTCGGCAAGCAGCGTCTCCAGGGGCAGGCGCCCGCCCAATGCGCGGGCCAGTTCCAGGGCGAGGCGCCAGCCGCCCACCGCGCCAGCCACCGTCACCATGGCGTCGGGACCCCGCGCGGGGATCGCGTCGTAGCCCTTCTCCCGATAGCGCGCCATCGTGGCGAGGCGGCCGGCCGGCCCGCAGGCCTCGATGCCGCGCACCCGGCCGCCGCGCTCGCGCACCAGCCAGAAGCCGTCGCCGCCGATGCCGTTCATGTGCGGATAGACCACCGCGATGGAAGCGGCCATCGCCACCATCGCCTCGATGGCGTTGCCGCCCTGGGCCAGCACAGTCTGGCCGGCCTGGGCGGCGAGGCTGTGGGGCGCGGCGACGGCGGCAGCGGTGAAGACGGGAGTCTCGGGCATCAGTGGTCCTGTGGTGTAACCGGCGCAGGGTTAGGCGAGCCTGTGCATCCTGCAAAGGCCACGCATGTCCAGGCGGTGCGCCGTGCTATGCTGTAAGCGTGCTGTCGCCCAGAAGCGGCCAATGTTCCGGACACTCACACCCTGGTTCGCCCTCGGCCTGTCGGCCGTGCCTGCCGCAGCGCAGCAGCATGTCCCGACCGTCTTCGAGGGTGCGGGCGCCGATCCCCGCATCTCGGTCTCCCAGCCTGAGACGACCAGCCAAGCCTCCGGCGGCTATGTCCGATCGGTGGAGCCGTCTCTCGGGCCGCTCGGCGATCCGCTGGGGATCCGCCCGATTCTGAAAGAGCGGGGCATCGAGTACAGCCTGACCTACATCGCCGACGTGCTCGGCAACCCCGTCGGCGGATTGCGGCAGGGCGCGATTGTCGAGGATCGCCTCAACCTGCGGCTCAATCTCGACCTCGACCGGCTCGTGGGTTGGCAGGGCGCCACGGTCCACGCCAACGCCTACTTCATCCACGGCACCGGTCTGTCGCGCTACTATGTCGGCAACCTGCTGACCACGAGCGTCATCGAGGCGCTGCCGTCGAGCCGTCTCTACGTGCTCTGGCTCGACCAGAGCCTGATGGACGGCCAGCTCGGCCTCCGGATCGGGCAGCAGGCCGCCGACACCGAGTTCTTCGTCAGTCAGACCGCGACCCTGTTCGTGAACTCCACCTTCGGATGGCCGGCGATCACCGGGCTCGACCTGCCGAGCGGCGGCCCGGCCTACCCGCTCGCGGCGCCGGCGATCCGGGCCAAATACGCGCCGGGCAACGGCTTCTCCCTGCAGGTCGGGCTCTATGACGGCGATCCGGCAGGCGCCAATCGGCCGGGCGACGATCCGGAGGCGCAGCGCCTCGATCGGACGGGCACGAATTTCCGCGTGCGCGATCCGGCCCTGGTCATCGCCGAGGCGACCTACGCGTACAACATCGCCCCGGGGGCCAAGGGCCTGCCTGGGGACATTACCCTCGGCGGCTGGCAGCATTTCGGCCGCTTCGACAGCCTGCGCTTCGACATCACCGGCGTGCCGCTCGCCGATCCGAACGCCAGCGGGATCGGCCGTCCAGTGCGCGGCAATGCCGGCCTCTACGCGATCTATGACCAGACCCTGTACCGCGAATCCGGCAAGGACGACGAGGGTCTCGGCTTCTTCGTACGGGCCGCATGGTCGCCCACCCGTTCCAGCCTGATCGACGCCTACCTGGATACCGGACTGGCCTACAAAGGCCTGTTCGACGGGCGCGACGACGACACGATCGGCCTCAGCGTTGCCTACGCCCGCATCAGCGACGAGGCGCAGCGGGCCGACCGGGACACGATCCTCTATGCGGGCATGCCGATGCCGAGGCGCCGCGCCGAGGCGGTGATCGAGGCGACCTATCAGGCCGTGGTTGGTCCGGGCTTCACGGTTCAGCCGGACGCACAATACGTCATCCATCCAGGCGCCGGCATCGCCGGGCCTGACGGGCACCGCCTGCGCAACGCCGCGGTGCTCGGGGTCCGCGCCACCGTGCAGTACTGAGCCGGCCTGCGACGGCGATGCCGGGAACGGTGACGGTGCCCCGGTTCTTTCCGCAGCATGCTGATCTTCGAGTGGGTTGTCGGCGTCCTGTTCGGCGCCGTCCTTCTGGCCGGTCTGGCGCGCCGGCTGGGCGCACCCTATCCGGCCTTCCTGGCGCTGGGCGGGGTCGGTCTCGCCTTCGTGCCCGGTGTCCCGAACCTGCGGCTCGACCCCGAACTCGCCCTCGCGCTGTTCCTGGCGCCCGTCCTGCTCGATGCCGGCTTCGACGCCTCAGTCCGGGACATGAAGGACAATTGGCGCGCGGTGCTGGGGCTCGCGGTCGGCGCGGTCGCAGTGACCACGCTCGCCGTCGCGGTCGTGGCGCGGCTCGTCGTGCCGGACATGCCGATCTCCGCCTGCATCGTGCTCGGCGCAGTGGTCGCGCCGCCGGACGCGGTGGCGGCTCTGGCGGTGCTCAAGCACGCGCCGATGCCCCACCGGCTCGCCACGATCCTGCGCGGCGAAAGCCTGCTCAACGATGCGGCCTCCTTGTTGATCTACCGGCTCGGCGTGGCCGCCGCGATGGCCGGCACGTTCCACCCCGCCGAGGTGGCGCCCGCCTTCCTTCTGGGCGTCGTGGCGAGCCTGGTCGTCGGCCCCGTCCTCGGTCTGCTCTTCGTCGCGCTGACGCGGCGCGTGACGGACCCGGCGAGCGCGATCGTGATGCAGTTCGTCGTGGCCTTCGGGATCTGGCTCACCGCCGAGCGGCTGGAGCTGTCAGGGGTCCTGACTATCGTCACTTTCGCGGTGACGGTCGCCCGGCGGGCGCCGGGCATCACGGCGCCACGCGCCCGGGTGATCTCCTACGCGGTCTGGGACACGGCGGTGTTCGTGCTCAACGTCCTGGCTTTCGTGCTGATCGGCATCCAGATCGACCCGATCCGGGAGCGGCTGACCGGCCCGGATGCGTGGCAGGCCCTGATCCTCGCAGGTGCCACCTTCGCCACCGTGGTGGTGACCCGTCTCGCCTGGGTGCTGCCGACCACGGGTATGCGCGGGCTCGGCCTCCGGCAGGCCGGCGCGCCGGCACGGCTCGGGCCGGGTCTCGCCCTGTCCTGGGCGGGCATGCGCGGCATCGTCACGGTGGCGGCTGCGCTGGCGCTGCCCGCCGCGTTTCCGCACCGCGATCTCGTGGTCTTCACCGCCTTCTTCACCGTGCTGGGCACGCTCATCGTGCAGGGCCTGACCCTGCGCCCGCTCCTCGCTTTCCTGAAGCTGGAGGACGACGACCCGGTCGGGCGGGAGACCGGCTGGGCCCGGGCCGCCGCCTACCAGGCCGCCCTCGACAGCCTTTCCGACGCCGAGGATGAACCGGCAGCCGACGCCCTGCGCGCGGAGTTCCGCGCGGCGCTCGCGGAGGCTGAAGCGCACGAGGAGGGCCGGGCGCCGGAGAGCCTCCCGGCGGATGCCGCACGTCGCCGAGCCGTCGAGGCCGCCCGCGATGCGGTGCTCTCCCTGCGGCGCCAGGGGCGGATCGGCGACGACGCCTATTACCTGCTGGAGGAGGAGTTCGACTGGGCCGAACTCAGCGCGACGCCGCGCGCGGAAACGTGAGTGCGGGATCCAGGGTCAGTCGCCGCCCTGATGCGCCGAGCAGGGGAATCGCTGATGACACACCGCGGGCAGACGCTGCGCGGCGCGGGGTCGCTTCACTGCGCGCGCTACGGCGGATGGCCGCGTCAGCGGAGCGCTCTCACACGCCGTTGCGCGCCGCGATCCGCGCCTCGATCGCATCCCAGACAGCCACCGACAGGTCCGGCCCGCCGAGGCGTTGAATCGCCCGGATTCCGGTTGGCGAGGTCACGTTGATCTCGGTGAGATGGCCGTCGATGACGTCGATTCCCACCAAGATCAGGCCCCGACGCGCGAGTTCCGGGCCGATCGTCGCGCAGATCTCGCGCTCGCGGTCGGTCAGCTCCGACGCGGAGGCGGCACCGCCCCGGACCATGTTCGAGCGGATGTCGTTCGCTGCCGGGACACGATTGACCGCACCCATGGGGATGCCGTCGACCAGGATGATGCGCTTGTCGCCTTCCGTGACCCGGTCGAGGTAGCGCTGGACGACCCAGGCTTCGCGGAAGGTGGTGGCGAACAGGTCGAACATCGACCCGAAATTCGGGTCCTTCTCGGTGACCTTGAACACCGCGGCGCCGCCATGCCCGTGCAGCGGCTTCATCGCCACCGTGCCGTGCTCCAGTCGGAAGGCCTCGATCTCCGCCTTGTCGCGGCTGATCAGGGTCGGAGGCATCAGCTCGGGAAAGTCGAGAACGAACAGCTTCTCGGGTGCGTTGCGCACCTCGAATGGATCGTTGACCACGAGCGTCTGCGGGTGGATCCGCTCGAGCATGTGGGTGGCCGTGATGTAGGCCATGTCGAACGGCGGATCCTGGCGCATCAGCACCACATCGGCCTCGGCGAGGTCGATCCGCTCCGGCGGCGCCAGCGTGAAATGCGCCCCGTCGACATCCTGCACGGTTAGGCGTTCGACCCGCGCGGTCACGCGCCGCCCCTGCATCGAGAGCCGATCCGGCGTGTAGTAGACGAGGGAATGTCCCCGCCGCTGGGCCTCCAGCAGCAGGGCAAAGGTTGTGTCGCCCGCGATCCGGATATTCTGGATCGGGTCCATCTGAACCGCGACGGTCAGGCTCATACCAAACGCCTCTCGCCAACGGCGGGCATCTCGACCCGATGCGGTCTCAATCGTCGGACAGCGACTTGCTGCCCGTGCGCTTGTCGTAGTCGCCGATCGCCGAGCGGCATTCGGGCGACAGGCGCTTGCGGTTGCGCATCATGCAGCGATCCGCATCCTGGCTGTTCGGGTCGACGCCCGCGCAGAGACGGAAATAATCGTTCGCACAGCCGAGCTGCAGACCCTGGTCCTCCCGCTGGGCATAGGCGGGGGCGGCCGTCAGCGCGAGCAGTGCGAGCGCCGCCGTGGCCAACCCGCCGCGGCGAGAGAAGCGCAGTGATCGTTCCGGAACCAGTCGCATTCAGCGGTGTCCTCAATCTCGATCGGGCGGAGAACCGACGCGGCAGTCCCGCCCTCGCCCGTGTCCGGCATATCGGTCGGGCCGGGCGGTAGGCAAGCGCGGGAGGTCGCCGCGGGTTCCGCGCAGGAACGTCGCGGCCACGCTTCACCCCAGTGTGGCGCGCAGGTCGCACCGGGCCGCAGCTCAAGCATGAGTGTCCGGTAACAAGAAGGCCCTGTCCGGGGTCGGACAGGGCCTTAAGTCGAAGGGAGGAAACGCCCGCCATGGGCGTAAGAGGCACAGCAATTCGCGCGCCAACTCCCGTCGCATACCATTTCCGCGGGCGAAGCCTGGAAAGACTCCGTTAACTACGTCGTGCTGGATTGTTTCGGTAGCCCTTGCCGACGCCCTCCGAAGGGCCCGGGCCAGATGCTCGGACCGCCGACAGGAGCCGGAGACCATGACCCTTTTCAAGCCGCAGGAGACCGGTGGACTCCGTCCGTCGCAGAACGCTGCCGATCCGACTCGCAGGGCTGCCCCGACCGCGTCCGCCACGCTGATTCCGTTTCCCGCCGCGGAGGCGCGGCCGACCTCGCGCGTACCGCGTTCCAGCGAGCGACGCGGCGAGATCCTGCTGTTCCTCGGCGTCCGCTACGAGCGCCTCGCGTCCTGAGGGCGCCACGGCGCATATCCCTCCGGCCGCGCGACGCCATCGACGGTTCCCCCATGTCAGTCCCGGATCGCCGGCCGTTCGACCGCACGCGCCTCGCCCTGCGTCTCGCCCCCTTCGGCGCGATGCTGGCGCTCCTCGCCGCCTGCACCCAGAGCGGCGATTTCGGCCGGCCGCGCACAGGCGTCTGGAATGGGCTCATCGACACGACAGGCAGCTTCAGCAGCCGCGATCGCGGGCGTCTGCTGCTTGAGTCCGGCCTCACCGACGACGAGCAGGCCCTGCGCGACCGCGCGTGGCGCTTCGTCGAGCCCGCCAGCAGCTTCGCGGCGTTCCAGGACACGGTGTTCGGCCTCGCCAGCGCCCACGCGCTCCCGCCGACATGGCGCTACGAGGAGGTCGGCGCCTATTACGAGGCCCTGACGGCGGAGCCGTCCCGCTCCCCGGTCTCCCGCTACCGGAAGCTCAGTGACGACGCGACCGCCGATGCGCGGCTGATCCCGATCTTCGTGGCGCTGGCCGCCCGCGTGATCGACGCGGATGCCGCACGACTGCGCAGCCTGCCCTTCGCCAAGACCCTCGACGATGCCGCAATGCGGGATGCCGTCCAGCGGGTGGCCGAGAACCGCTGCCTGATCGCCTGGGTGCGCTTCGAGGCCGGCCTGCGGCTCGCCCGCTACCGGTTCGCCCTGGAGCACCTGTTCGCCGCTGCGCCGGCGCCGGAATCGGTCTCGGCCGAGCGCTCCATCATGATGCTGGCCGCGCGCCGCAACCTGCTCGAACCGCTCCTTCCTCCCGATGCAGCGGCGCGATGCGGCCTCGGACCGGTCCCCACCCCGTTGCCCGTTGCGCAGGCGGGGCCGCTGGTGGTCAAGGACTGAGCGGCGGGGGGCAATCTTCCCGAAACCGCCTTGCGGATAAGGTCAGCGCCTGGGATCACCCAGCATAATCGCACGCAGCGCCGGTCTCTTCCCGGCGGTTCGGCGTGGACCGTGAACGAAGTTATCGAGCCGCATCGGCCGTGGGGGACTTCGCGTCACGTGCCGACATCGCCTCGGATACGTAGGTGAACGTGCCCCGTTCGAGCACCTCCTGCGCGGCCCGCGCCGGACCGCCGAGCGCCGCCTGCGCAAATGACCCGCCGACGCTGATCCGCTTCACACCGGCGTCCTGCAACTCAGCCACCGTGTGCTGCTGCCCCGACAAGCCCGCCACGACGTTGACCGGGCGGCTCACCGCGGCGCACACGGTCCGAACAGCGTCCAGGTCCGGCAGGTTCGGTGCGTTCAGGACGTGCGCGCGCCTTCTCGAAGGCCTGCAGACGGCGAATCGTGCCGTCGAGGTCGGGCTTGCCCCACAGGTAGTTCTCGGCGCGCATTCTTCGGAGGCCTCACAGAACCCGTCTTCCGGATCGGCCGAGACGGGCAGATGGGTCGCCTCCACGATGGCGCGGGCATTCTCCAGAATCGCATCACGAGACAGGGCGGCGGTGGAGTCCCGGCGCCCGATGGAGAAGGCAGAGCCCACGCTGGTCGTCGCCGGAGCCTCATATCCCAAGGCATGCAGGATACGCGTCGAGCCTGCATCCCACGGGTTCGGCATCACGAAGGCACCGGGCCGCTTGTGTAGCGTCAGGAAGGCTTTGTGTTTGGCATCCAGGCTGGACAAGCGCATCTCCGTCTGAGGGCTGAACCTATCCCGGATCAGCACAAAGAGGGAACGACACGCGCCGGATCCTATCCGCCCTCCTCAGGGGATGCGGCCGTCAAGATCCGAGATCGGCCGACGCGACGAGTCTGTTTCGGCCTGCCGCCTACCGCCCCGTGCCCTTACCGCTCGCATCCTTGCCCGTCGCCGTGTCGTCCGCAGGCGTGTCGGTGGTGCAGGAGACGGCCTGAACCGCGGCATTGGCGGCGGGGCGCTGGCTCGGTAGGCTGGCGATCACCCGCACCACAACGAACCCGCGCGTGTCGGGCGCGACGATGCGCACGTCGCGGCTCGGGTCGTTCTCGTCGTCATCGGCGAGCGCCTCGTCGTACTGGGCACGGGTGAGGATCACGAGGTCGAGGGCACCGCGGACCGCCGCCTGATCGGTCACCGCGTAGAAGGCACCCCGGCGGCCATGCGCGGCGAGCGACAGAGACAGGGCCCCGGTGCGGGCCGAAACGCGCATCGGTCCGTCGGCGAGATTGTAGGCGCAGACACCCACCGCCACCGCCGGATCCGGGATCGGCAGCCATGCCTCGGCCGGGGAGGGGTCGTCACCAGTGGCAACCGTGTAGATCGATTGCGGATGGTCGAGGTTCTCACTGGTGCGGGCACGCGAGACGGCGTCGGTTTCCGACAAGGCGGGGATCGCCAGGACCGCCGCGACGTGGACAATCCCGGCGAGCACCAGGCCGATCAGCGTGGCGTAGACGAAGCGCAGGCTCACGGGGCGCATCCCAGGCGGGTGATGGCCGGCACGGAATTCCGATCGAGGGCTCCGACACTGGCGGCGACCGGGGTGTCGTAGAGGCGCAGAGCCAGACGCACGGGGCCGCTCGCCCGTGGACTCGGGAGCCAGTTCCCTGGCTGAACGTCCGGCGCCAGCATGATCGCGAACCGCCCATCCGCCGCGCGGAGCACTTCCGTGGAAGTGAAGCCTTCGCGCAGGGGCGCGCGCCCGGGCTCGCGCGGGCCACGGCCGGCCACCGTGACGGTCCAGGCGCGGGCGGGCGGCGTTGCGCCGCCGATCCGGTAGGTGCAGGTGGCGTCGAGAGCCTGCCCGGAATCGTCGACCGCCGCCGTGAGCAGCAGGCCTTCCCCGACCGCCAGAGGGATCTCCCCCCGCCGCGCATTGACCGCGCGCGTATAGGGATCGGCATTCGCGGCGCCAGCCCGTGGCCAAGCCGTCCAGGACCCGACCTGCACCCCGCCGAACGGATAGCCGCCACTCGTGGCCCAATCGGCGCTGGCGAGCCCGAGAAGGGCCCCCAACGCCAGGACGTAGACGGCGAGGCCAGCGATCGAACTCTTGCGCCAGAGGCGCAGGATGAACCGGACCGCGCCGTGACGTGGAGCACGGGCGGGCGAGGCCCTGCCGAATGCATCAGGGATCGTGAGCTTCATGCGCTCAGCGGACCTCGGTAAAGCCGCCGACCGGACGGCCGCCCTCGGCGACCTCGCGCAGCGGGCCGGACGGCGTCGCCACCGCCCGATCGCCGGGCTTCCGGCCGGTCTTCGGCGCGTCTCCGGCGCCGGACCGCGCGTCCGAAGGCGATCCGGGCGAGCGTTCCACCGTCCGGAACAGGCCGTTCAGGCCGCTGATCACCTCGAAGGAGCGGCGCGAGAGCTTGCCGTAGGCGCTGGCGTTGGGGTCGATCGGGGCTGTAGGGCCGCCGGAGGCTTGCTGCTGGGCCGCGCGAGGGCTCTCCTTCAGGCCGGGCAGGCCCTTGATCTCGATGCCCCGGTGGGCTGGCTCCATCACGTCGTGCCAGGTCTGAGCCGGGAGCGAGCCGCCGGTCAGCTTGTTTGTCGAGGTGTGGTCGTCGTTTCCGAACCAAACGGCACCGACATAATTACCGGTGTAGCCGACGAACCAAGCGTCCCGGTAGGCGTTCGTGGTGCCGGACTTGCCGGCGACCTTTACGCCCTCCAGTTGCGCCCGCTTGCCCGTGCCCTCCTCGACAACCTTGTTGAGCATGAAGTTCATGTCGGCCACGACCTGAGGCGAGAGTACCCGGTCCGGCGGCTCGTCGGCGTGGCGGTAGATCACGTCACCGGACGAGTTCTTCACCTCGATGGCCGCGTAGGGCTTGGCACGGAACCCGCCATTGGCGAACACCGCGTAGCCGGCCGCCTGATCGATGACTGTCACCTCGTCGGAGCCGATCGGCATCGAGACGGTGTCGATCAGGTTCGAGGTGATGCCCATCTTGTGGGCGAGTTCGGTGATCTTCGCGCGGCCCGCCTTGGCCGCCCGGGCCTCGTGGGAGATGCCCATGGCCTTGCCCAGCGCGATGGAGATCTTGATCGGGATCGTGTTGATCGACTTCGCCACGGCGAGCCACATCGGCACCCGGCCGGCATAGGAGCGGCCGTAATTCTGCGGGCACCAGTTGCCGATGCAGACCGGGCTGTCGACCACCGCCGTGTCGGGCTTGAACAGACCGGAGGCGAGCGCGGCCGAGTAGACGTAGGGCTTGAACGACGAGCCGGGCTGGCGCAGCGCGTCGGTGGCGCGATTGAACTGGCTTTCGCCGTAGTCGGCGCCGCCCACCATGGCGCGGAGCGCCCCGTCGGGATCGAGGATCACCATGGCGGCCTCGTCGACGTCGTAGGCGTCGCCGGACTTGCGCAGGATGTCCGCCACCACCTCGTCGGCACGCTTCTGGATGGCGAGGTCGAGGGGGGTCTTCACCGTCAGCACGCGGTCGTTGCGCAGCTTCCCGGCATCGGCCATGCCCTTAATCTCGCCGAAGGCCCAGTCGAGGTAGTAGTCGGCGGTGATGTCGCGGGTCCGGGTCACCGGTGTCGCCGGATTGCGCAACGCCGTCTGGATCTGCCCCTCGGTGACGAATCCCGCCTCCACCATGTTGTGCAGCACGTCGGCCGCCCGGGCGCGGGCCGCCGGCAGGTTGACGTGCGGGGCGTACTTGGTCGGCGCCTTGAACAGGCCCGCCAGCATGGCGGCCTCGGCGAGGCTGATGTCCTTGAGCGGCTTGCCGAAATAGTAATCCGCCGCCGCGACCGCGCCGAAGGTGCCGCCGCCCATATAGGCCCGGTCGAGGTAGAGCTTCAGGATCTCGTTCTTGGTGAGATGGCTCTCGAGCCAGAGCGCCAGGAACGCCTCGTTGACCTTTCTTTCGAGCGAGCGCTCATTCGTCAGAAACAGGTTCTTGGCGAGCTGCTGGGTGATCGAGGAGCCGCCCTGCGTGCCGCCGCCGCCCTTCGAATTGTTGACCAGCGCCCGCAGGGTGCCGATCGGATCGATGCCCCAGTGCTCGTAGAAGCGCCGGTCCTCGGTGGAGACCAGCGCCTTGATCATGATGTCGGGAAAGTCGTCGAGCTTGAGCGAGTCGTCGTGCTTGATGCCGCGCCGCCCGACCTCGGTGCCGTAACGGTCGAGGAAGGTGACGGCGAGGTCCTGCTGCTTCAGCCAGTTCTCGCTGGTCAGCTGGAAGGCGGGCTGCGCCAGGGCCAGCATCAGCACCGCGCCGCCGGTCCCGATGGTGACGCCCTCGCTGGTGAGGTCCAGGGCGACGCGCTTCCAGCCGCGCACCGCGAAGCGGCTCATGACCCGCTGGAAGCGCTCGTAGGCGTTCCCGGTGGACTGGCCACTGTCGTACAGGCTGGCATTGACCCAGGCGTCGAACGCGAGCGCGGCGCGTTCGAGGCGGATCTTGATTTCGGTGAGCGTCGGCAGGCGCACGATGTCGAACCCGGCTTGTCGAGCGCCTCTGCGGCGGATCCTGGCGGCGGATGGTCGGGCGCCCGCGCCGCGGACACGGAACCTGCGCCGACGCCACCGCGCAGCGCCCGACGTCCATAGCAGGATCCGGACCCGTGGGCGAGGCTCTGCGCAGTCTCGCGAATCGCCGCGGACGAGCTTGGGCATAACGCACGAGCGCGCGATTCGGCCGCATGGGCCCGGCGTCCCGGCGCTCGTGCGGCGGCGGCCACGCTTGCAGCGGTCCTGTAGCTCGGGCAGAGAGGCGCCTCCCCGATCGAGAGACCTTTCCGATGTCCAAGCCCGAGGCGCCGCGCCGCGGGGCGGTCGAGCCGTTCTGGCAGACCAAGACGCTCGAAGCCATGACCCCGTCCGAATGGGAGAGCCTGTGCGACGGCTGCGGCCGGTGCTGCCTGATGAAGCTCGAAGACGAGGATACCGGTGACGTCCACCACACCGATATCGGCTGCACGCTGCTCGACGGCCTTACCTGCCGGTGCCGCGACTATGCCCGGCGGCAGAAGCGCGTGCCCGATTGCGTGCGCCTGACGCCAGATGCGGTGCGGTCGATCGCGTGGCTGCCGCCGACTTGCGCATACCGGCTCGTGCGCGACGGGAAGCCGCTTTACCCGTGGCACCCGCTGGTCTCCGGCCGGGCGGCGAGCGTGCATGAGGCCGGCATCTCGGTTCGTGGCCGGCTCTCGGGCAACGAGGAGGAATTCTCGGACGACGAGTTGCCGGACCGGATCGTGGACTGGCCGGCCCTCGATCCCGGTGCCGGCTGAGACGACAGGCGCGGAACCCCGCCGCGGGAGATCCTTTCGCTCCGGGTCCAGGGTTCCCGCGGGCTGTAAGCGGATCCGCGCTTCAGCAAGAGCGTCCTAGCCGGTCCCGGCCTGACGGCCCAGCAGCCTGCCGCCCGCCAATCCGTTCGCCGCGATGACGAGGGTGACCGCCGCCGCGTGGATCAGAAGATCCGTGGCGGTGGCGTCGTGCGGGTGGACCGGCATCAGCAGCGCCGCCGCCGCTGCGGCCACAGCAAGCCCGCCGAGGGCTGCCGTGAGGTTCGGTCGCAGCGGGCAGGCGCGTCGCAGCATCACGACGATCAGCACCGACAGCGGGACTGAGACGCAGATCAGGAAGCTGAAGCAGCCTGAGACCGCATGCGCACCGGGTATGTCGGCCCCCGGGGCGATCCATTCGCGCAGGCAGCCCAACCCACTCGCGCCGATCCAGAGGACGAGAGGCGGAAGCGGCAGCAGGGCCCAGCGGCTGGAGCGGCCCGGCACGCTGGTGGCGAAGGCCGCGAAGGCGGCAGCGATCGCCGTCAGCACGGCGCCGATCGCCGCGAAGGCCAGGTCCGGCACGTGCATGCGCAGCATGAAGCCACCCGTGCCGTTCCAGGCGGCAAGAATCAGCCCAACCCCCAGCGCCGCGCCGAGCCACAGGGCCGCGCGAGCCTCCGGGGCAGGGAGCCGTCGCACAGGTTCGAGCCGTCCCGCGAGCTCCTCGACGAGCCGCTCGTGACGAGACAGGTCGACGCCGGCCCAGTTGCTCCCTTCTCCGGGCATCACTCCCGCTCCTGCGTCAGGCTGGCCCGGAGCGCCTTCAGCGCCCGGTGCAGGTTCACCTTGAGGGCCCCCTTGCTCCGGCCGGTGAGCGCGGCTGTCTCGTCGAGCGACAATTCGCGCAGGCCGAGATGCTCCACCGCCTGCCGCTGTCCGTCGGGCAGGGCCGCCACCGCGCGGGCCAGGGCGGCGGCCCGGTCCCGTGCCTCGAGCCCCTGCCCGGGAGCCGGGCCCGGATCGACTTCAGCCTCGTAGGCCAGGGGATCGTTGACCTCTCTGGGACGCCGCCCGGCGTGCCGCAGCCGATCGATCGCCCGACGTTGGGTGATGGCGCGCAGCCAGGGCATGAAGGGGCGGGCGGGATCGTAGCTCGCCCGAGCCCGGTGGACCGTCATCAGCGCATCCTGCACGACATCGTCGACCGCTTCGCCGCGCACGCCCTGCGTCCGCGCGATCGCCGAGACCACCGGCAGGCAGGCCTTCAACAGGGCACGATAGGCGGCCGCGTCACCGCCCTGCGCCGCCGCCATCAGGGCTGCCAGTTCCTGTTCGAGCGCCATCCGGGCTCCGCCGTCGTTCCGCCCCCCGGCCAGCGCCGTATCTACCCCGCGGTCCGATCCCGACGCCAGGGCCCAGCCGCGCGCGGCCATCCCGCCCGGAACGGCGAGGATCATCGCACGGCCTCCCGGACCGTCCCGGCAGGGGCCGCAGCGAGGCGCGCGGCGCCAAGGATGCGCCCGTCAACGGCCTGAAGCAGCAGGGCCGCACTCGCGCCTTCGGGGCGGGGCGACGTGAAGGTCGCGGCCGTACCGGACCAGCGTCCGAGATCCTGAAGCGAGCGGACGATGTTGGCCTGCTCGATGGTGCGGCCGGCATTCTCGCCGCGCAGCACACGTGTGGTGTGGCTCGGATCGTATCCGATCAGCAGGACGCGTGCGCTGTCCGTCCCGGCGCCGGTGCCGGCCCCGATCTGCGCGACGACGCGCTCGCCGTCGCGGCCGAGCGTCACGGGAATGCCGGGGCCGGTCTCCTGGACCCGGGCGATCGCGGCGCGCAGGCCGACCTCGTCGGACCCGACCAGCCCGATTCGCCCGTCGATCACCGCCTGCGGCGTGTAGGTGGGTCCGCCGAAGCGGGCCGCGTAAGCCTCCTGGCGCGCGCTCGCGGCCGCCAGGGCAAAGGGGTCGCGCCAGTTCAGATGGTTCCAATAGGTGACGTGGAACGCGAGCGGCAGGACGTCGCCCCGCTCCCCAGCCGTCTCGCGCGCGAGACGGCCGATCAGCGCCTCCGCGGGCGGGCAGGAGGAGCAGCTTTGCGAGGTGAACAATTCGACAACGACGGGGCGCTTCGCCGCCGTGGCTGGACGGAGGCCGGCGCAGAACAGAGCGGCGGCGATCAAGAGGGTAGGGCGCATGGCCGGAACTCCCGCACGCCGGCAGTTCGAATCCAGCGTGCCAGCTTCTTCGGCGGGACCACGACGACGGTTACGCCGGCAGCTCGAGTTCGAAGGCGTCAACGTCGCGCAGCAGCGCGACGAAGGCCCGGGCGCCGTGGTCCAATGCCACGCGGCCGGCCTCGGCGGTTCCGAGCCGCGCATCGCCCATGGCGCCGGAGGCCTGGAGGTCGCCAGCCTTCCACGCGAAGGCGGCAGGGCGGCCAGCGCGCAGATGGGTAAAATCGCGGATCATCGCCAGCGTGCGCGGCGGGAAATCGGCGATCCGATCGGTCCGGACGAGATCCGGCCGCAGGGCCAGCATCAGCGCCGTCTCGATGCCGCCGGCATGGATGCCGTGCGCGATCTCGTCCGCCGGGAACAGTCCCTCGGGATAGCCGAGCCGCGCCCAGGATGTCGTCACCGCCACCATGTCGAACCGGGCGCGCAGGTCGCCCGCCACGAGGTCGATGAGCGCGCTGTTGCCGCCGTGGCTCGTGACGATCACGAGCTTGCGGCAGCCGGCACGGTGAACGGCGGCGCCGATCCCCGTCCAGGCGGCGAGCGCCGTTCCGGTTTCCAGCGAGAGCGTGCCCGGGAAGGAATCGTGCTCGTCGGACTTGCCCACCGGCTGGACCGGCAGCAGCAGCACGTCGACATCCGTCGGCGCGTGGTCGCGCACCCGAGCGAGATAACCCTCGGCGATGATCGTGTCGGTGGCGAGTGGCAGATGGGGGCCGTGCTGCTCGATGGCGGCCACCGGCAGCACCGCGATCGCCCGCCCCATGTCGCGGTGGGCCAAGTCTTCAGTAGTTAGCTCGGACCAGAACCGCGCCGTCATTCCTGCTGAGGCCTCCTGCCGGCGCCGCCGAGCAGCGGCGGATCCGGAAGGCGATCTAACCGGCTGGTCGCCGCCAAGTCGAATGTCATATCGCCGGCCGAGGCTCAGCCGGCTCAGACCGCGTCAAGCGAACAGCGCGTCGATGTCGTCCTGAGACGGCATAGCGTCCACGGCCTGCGGGCCGTTCAACATGAGATCCTCGGCCCGGGTTCGCCGGGCGCGCTCGGCCGGGTCCAGCGAGGCCGCATCGCGGGCCTTCACGGCGCTGACGAATCGGTCCAGGCGCTGCTCGAACAGTCTCAGCGACTCCACCACCTTGGCGATCCGCTGGCCGGTGATGTCCTGGAACGCGCAAGCTTCGAAGATCGTGTTGATGCGCTCCTCGACGGCCTCGCGGTAGCCTGTCCCGTCGGGCAGGCCGAGCATCGCCTCGGCGGCTTCCATGATCGTGTTGGTGGCGCCCGCCGTCGCCGTGACGACGCTGCCGAGTTCCTCGTGCGCCATGGGGATCCGGTCGCGGCTCATCTCGTTCGCGCGCAACGCACCGATCTCCTCGCGGAGATGGGCGATGTAATCCGCAATCTCGATCAGCTCGGCGATCACCGTCTGCGGTTCCCGAAACCGCAGATCGGCCTGCCGGGCAGCGGCTGACGACATGCTCTCCTCCTCGGATCTGTGGCCGTCCTGTCCGGCCACGCCACGTCTCGGAATCGGGCGCCACAGCGGCGATCCGGTCGGACGGTGCGGGGACGAAGTAGGGGGCCGGTCAGCTCCCGCAGACTGCCTCGATCTTCGACTTCAGCGTGGCCGCGTTGAAGGGCTTCACGATATAATTGTTCACGCCGGCCTTCTTGGCCGCAATCACGTTCTCGGTCTTCGATTCGGCGGTCACCATGATGAACGGCGTCGTCCGAAGATTTTCGTCGGCCCGCACGTGCCGGAGCAGCTCGTAGCCCGTCATCGGCTCCATGTTCCAGTCGGAGATGACCAGGCCATATTTGCGCCCCTTCAGTCGCGCGAGCGCCTCGGTCCCGTCGGAAGCATCATCGACCTCTTCGAAGCCGAGCTGCTTCAATAGATTGCGAATAATGCGAACCATCGTCTGGTAATCGTCGACAACGAGGATCGGCATGCTCAGATCGAGAGCCATCGAACAACTGCTCCGTATTGCCCGGCGGGAAGCCGCGGCGGCTCCCGGATAGATTAACGCTTCGCTAACGCTGCAATTTAGCTGCGCTGCACAGCTTTTCAAATAGGGCATCCGCATTGCGAAGCCGTTAATCGGCGCGGCCGGCGCACAACGCCGATGCCTGCGGCGCGGAGGCGCGCACGGACGCCGGAGCATCGCTTGACCCTCCGGGCACCTTTCGGCAGGGTCCGGCGGCGTCGGGCCCCTCGCGGATCTGTCAGGCGACCCCATCCGACTCTTCCAGGCACTCGACCCCGAACCGATGGCCCCAGGCGACGACACGGCCGCGCGGCCCTTCACGATCTGCCGCGCCGACGCGCCAGTCCCCGCGGCCCTCGCCGGGGCCGTGGCGGCGATCGGCAATTTTGATGGCGTCCATCTCGGCCATCGGATGCTCGTCGACATCGTGCGTACCGCGGCCCATGCCGCCGGTCGGCCGGCCGCCATCCTGACCTTCGAGCCGCATCCGCGGGCCTATTTTGCGCCCGACGCGCCGATGTTCCGGCTGACCGGCCTCGCCGCCAAGGAAATCGTGTTCGCGCATCTGGGCCTCGACGGGCTGATCGTGCGCCGATTCGACGGGGCTCTGGCCGAGACCGGGGCTCGCGCCTTCGTGCTCGACTTCCTGAAGGGGTCCCTGGCCCTCTCCGGCGTGGTCGTCGGGCACGATTTCCATTTCGGCCGCGGCCGCGAAGGTACGCCTGCGATCCTCGCCGAACTCTGTCGCGAGGCGGGGATGATCTGCCAGATCGTGGCACCGGTCGCCCTCGGCGGCGAGACCGAGCCGGTTTCGTCGAGTGCGATCCGTGCGGCGCTTGCGGCCGGCGACGTCGTCCGCGCCAACACGCTTCTCGGCTACCGCTGGTTCGTCCTTGGCGCGGTCCGACACGGCGACAAGCGCGGCCGGCAGCTGGGCTTTCCCACCGCCAACATGATGCTGCCCGATTGCGGGCTGGCGCACGGCATCTACGCGGTGCGGGTCCGCTTGGCCTCGGGCGGATTCCACGACGGCGTGGCGAGCTACGGGCGCCGTCCGACGTTCGATGACGGCGCACCGCTGCTGGAGACCTATCTCTTCGACTTCTCCGGCGATCTCTACGGGCAGGACATCGCTGTGGAGTTCGTCGGCTACATCCGCGGCGAGGAGCGGTTCGTCAGCGCCGAGGCGCTTGTCGAGCGTATGCATGTCGATGCGGCCGCGGCGCGGGCGATGCTGGTCCGCGATCAAACCCCGTCGATGCTGACCTGATCCCGCGGGCATCGCGGCAGGCGTGGATCGTGTAGAAGGTGTCATCGAGCAGGAGGCGGACGTGCTGGGTCGTTACGAGCGCGGGAACAACGGCGAGGCGGTCGTCGAGTACGGCGATGGCACCATGCGGGTGGTCAAGCCCGGCAGCTTCGTGCGCTGCGCGGTGACTGGCGAGCCGATCGCGATCGACGCGCTGCGCTACTGGAGCGCGACCCGCCAGGAAGCCTATGCCTCCCCTGAGGCGATCCTGAAGCGGCTGAAGGAAACCGGGCGCCCCTGACCGTTACGGCGCGCCGACCGCGTCGCGGATCTGCCGGCGCAGGGCGTCCGCGTCGTCGAGGACGAGGCGGACGCGCAGGATTCGCACGCCGGCCGAGAAGGCCGGCGGCAGGCGCACCGCGTCCTTCTCGGTCGTGACGAGGTCCGCCCCGAGGCGCCGGGCCGCACCGGCAAGTGCGGCAAGCTCTCGCTTCCGGTAAGGATGATGATCCGGGAACGGGCGCATCCCGGCGACCACCGCTCCCGCTTCGGCCAAGCTCGCGAAGAATTTCTCCGGGTAGCCGATGCCCGCGAAGGCAAGGCAGCGGCGGCCTGCCAGATCGTCCGCCTCCCGGACGAGCCGCGCCCGGTGGACCGGCAGGCCGCGTCGCTCGGCCGCCCGGGCGACCGTTTCGCCCGCGGCTCCATCGCCGATCACGATCACCCCGCCGACATGCGGCCATTGCCGGGCCAGCGGCGCGCGCAGCGGCCCCGCCGGGAACGGCAGGCCGTTGCCGAGGCCGGCCGAGCCGTCGACCACCGCGAGACTGAGGTCCTTGACGAGGCTCGGATTCTGCAGGCCGTCATCCATCACGATGACGTCAGCGCCGAGGCTCCGGCACAGGGCGGCACCCGCCGGGCGGTCGCGGGAGACGATCGTGGGTGCCCGGCGGGCGAGGAGCAGCGGCTCGTCGCCGACCTCGGCGGCCGCGTGGCGCTCGGGATCCACCTGCACCGGACCCGCGGTCCGACCCCCATATCCGCGGGACAGGAAGGCCGGCGCGGCACCGAGCTCGGCGAGGAGGGCCGCGACCATCAGGGCGGCCGGAGTCTTGCCGGCCCCGCCGAGGGTGAAGTTGCCCAGACACAGGACGGGGCAGCCGGCTCGCGCGCCGGGACGATCCATGCGCCGGGCCACGAGATCCCCGTAGACCGCCCCGAGCGGCGCGAGGCCGCGCGCGGCCACGTGATCCGGCCCCGCCGCCCAGAAGGCCGGAGGTCGCATCAGGCTCGCGCCAGCGGTCGTACGGGGGTGCCCCGGTCGAGGCGCTGGAGCTTCATCTGCGCCACGAACGGGTCGAGCACCGCCAGCGTACGGGCCACCGCCCCCTCGAAGGGCTCGAGGGCGCGCTGCCCCGCGCGGGCCATATCGGCGAGCCGCGCTTGGTCGCCGAGAAGCTCGGCGGCGACCGCCGCCAGCTCGACGCCGTCGCGTACCGGCAGGGTGCCGCCGGCACGGTCGAGGGCCTGATAGATCACGCCGAAATTCTCGGTGTGGGGCCCGTGCAGCACCGCCGTGTCGAGACGCAGGGGCTCGATCGGATTCTGGCCGCCCCGCGGGACCAGAGACCCGCCGAGGAACACCAGCGGGCTCAGGCGGTAGAACAGGCCCAGCTCGCCGATCGTGTCGGCGACGTAGACCTCGATGGAGGGATGGGGCCGACCGCCGGTGGAACGCTGGGCGCTGCGCAGGCCGACGGCGTTCGCGCACGCGACCGCCTCTGCACCCCGGGCCGGGTGCCGCGGGGCGATGATCGTCAGGAGCTGGGGAAACTGCGCCTTCAGCATCGCGTGCGCGTAGGCGACCATCGCCTCCTCGCCGGAATGCGTGCTCGCCGCGACCCAAACCGGCCGGCCGGCCATCATGGAACCCAGATAGGCGAGTTGCTGCGCATCGGCCGGGGGCACCGGCGCGTCGAATTTCAGATTCCCGGCGATGCTCACCCGCGGCGCGCCGAGCTTGGCGAAGCGCTCGCCGTCTTCCTGAGTCTGCGCCAGGCAGATCGCGATCCGCGTCAGGAGTGCCTTCGCGGTGCGCGGGCAGCGCTCCCAACCGCGAAACGAGCGCTCCGACATGCGCCCGTTGACCAGAATGAGGGGGACCTCGCGCTCGTCCAGCGCCAGGATCGTGTTCGGCCAGATTTCCGACTCAGCGATGACCGCGAGATCCGGCAGCCAATGGTCGAGGAAACGGCCGACCCAGCGCGGCGCGTCGAGGGGCATGTACTGATGCACCGCGCCCGGGGGCAGCCGGACGCCGACCAGCTCGGCGGCCGCGCGTGTGCCCGTGGTTACGAGGACCGAGAAGCCGCGGGCGATCATGCCGTCGACGAGCCCGATCAGCGACAGGGCTTCGCCGACGCTCGCCCCGTGCATCCAGGCCAGCGGCCCGACGGGCCGAGCCCGGCCCGGCAGGCCCCGCCGCTCCGGGAGCCGGCGCGGATCCTCCTTGCCGCGCTGCGCGCGCCACGCGAGCAGGCCGGTCAGCGCTGGCTCGCCGATGCGCAGGCCGGCCCGGTAGGCCTGCAGCGGCAGCGTGACGGAGGGGCGCCTCACGCGAGGTCTCCCACCGGCGTGGAGGCTGTCACCTCGGGCGCCTCGCGGTAGAGCGCGGCCCGGTCGGCGCGCCCCACCAGCGCGTAGGCGCGGGCATGGACGCGATTCATCTCGGCCTCGACATGGCGTCGAAGCGCCTCGAACGCCTCACCCTCGCAATCCCGCGCAACGTAGACGGGCTCCCCGAGCACGATCGCTCCACGCCCGAAGGGGAGGCCAAGGCAGGCTCGGTCCCAGGACTTGAACCGCAGATGCCGGCTCGTCACCACGGCAGCGGGAACGATCGGCCGGCCCGAGAAACGCGCCAGCGTCAGGATCCCGGCATCGCACCGGCGCGACACCTTCGGCACGTCCGCGCTGAAGGCCACGGACTCGCCTGCCTTGAGAGCCCGCAGCATCGCTCGGAAGCCCTCCGCACCACCTTTGGCGCGGGTGTCGCTGGCCCGGGTTCGGCCGCGGGCGCCGGATGCCCGAATCACGCGCACGCCGAGGCGCTCCAGCGCGATGGTGTTGATGTTGCCGTCCGGATTCTTGGAGATGATCGTGGCGACCCGATCACCCGGCCGGCGCATGAACGGCATCATGATGTGCTGCCCGTGCCACATGCCGGCGATGAGCGGCAGCCGCGCGTCCATCCACCGGTCCACGCTGCCCGGCGCAGCCCCGGCCGCGTGGACCTCGAAGCGGTTGGTCGTCTGCACAAGCCGCAGATAGGACGCGGCGATGCGGCCGAGGAGGCGCTGCACTGCGGGATGACGGAGGATACGCTTGCCGAGACCCATGTCACGCCTGAGGCGGCTCGACCGCCATCACCCGATCAGTTCGGGATCGAATTCGACCGCGCATGGTCTAGCCCCCGCGCCTGAGACGAAACAATCCGCCTCGCCCACAACCGTACGGATAGGCGACCTGTACGGGTGGCCATTCCGGTCCCGGCGATGCTCCCGCGGCGCGGCGAAAACACGGCAGCGCCTCTTGTTTAGACAAATTCCAGACTGTAGATTGGAATAGATCCAAAGAGGAGTTTTACGATGGCCGCCCTTCTCCAGAGCGCCGCCGAGATTCACGAGGAGGCGCGGCGCGCCTTCGTCCTGCGCTATGTCCAACCCGGCCTCGCCGGACTGATCGACGGCTCGGTCTCGACCCTTGCACCGATCTTCGCCGCGGCCTTCGCCACGGGGCATAACGGCGCGACCTTCCTGGTGGGGCTCGCGGCCTCGGTCGGCGCTGGCATCAGCATGGGGTTCACAGAGGCCCTGTCGGACGACGGCGCCGTCACGGGCCGCGGCGACCCGTGGCTGCGCGGCCTCGTCTGCGGCGCGATGACCACACTGGGCGGCCTCGGCCACACGCTGCCCTATGCGATCCCCGACACGCTCCCGGCCGGCTGGCCGAATCCTTTCGTCCTGGCCACGAGCCTGGCCATTCTCGTGGTGGTGGTGGAACTCGCGGTCATCGCGGCGATCCGCACGCGTTTCATGGCGACGCCGTTCTGGCGCGCGGCCCTGCAGGTCATGGTCGGCGGCGCGCTGGTGCTGGTGGTCGGGATGCTGATCGGAAGCGCTTGACGGGAAGCGTCGCGCCCGCGATGCGGAGCGCCTTACGTCCCCGTGTCGAGGGTGACCACCGGCGTTGACCTTCCGCCTCATCCATCTCAGCGATCCGCATGTCGGGCCTCTCGGCCGGGTGCGCCTCCGCCATCTCATCGGCAAGCGCGCCACCGGCTACGCCAATTGGCGGCGCGGGCGCTCGCGCAGCCACGACATGACCGTGCTGGAGGCGCTGGTCACCGACATGAAGGCGCAGGGTGCCGAGCACGTCGCCTGTACGGGCGACCTGTGCAACATCGGCCTGCCGAGCGAGTGGGAGACCGCCCGGACGTTCCTGGAAGCGCTGGGGTCGCCGGAGGCGGTGAGCTTCGTGCCGGGCAATCACGACGCCTATGTCCGCGGTTCCCTGGAAGGCCTGCTCGCGGCCTGCGGCCGCTACACGGGCGACGATTCCGGTTCGTGGGGCCGCTTTCCCTACCTGCGGCGGCGTGGCCCTCTGGCTCTGGTCGGCCTGTCGAGCGCGATCCCGACGAAGCCCTTCGTGGCGACAGGCCGCCTCGGGGCGCCCCAACTGGCTGCGGCCGAAGCCCTGCTCCGGGCCCTCGCCACGGAGCCGGGCCGGCCCTTCCGCGTGGTGATGATCCACCACCCGCCGCAGCCGGGAGGCGCCTCGCCGGGGCGCGAACTGAAGGACGCCGCGGCGTTCACCGCGATGATCGCGCGGGCCGGAGCGGACCTGATCCTGCACGGTCACAATCATATCACCAGCGCGGCCCAGATCCCGGGACCGGACGGTCGGGTCGTTCCGGTGATCGGGGCCCCCTCCGCGTCGGCACGCGCGGACGGGCACGGGGCGATCGCGTCGCGCCGGGCCTCCTATCTGCTGTTCGAGATCGGCCGGGCGGAACGGGGGTTCACGGTCACGGCCCGCAGACGAGGTCTCGACGCATCAGGCGCCATGGGCGATCTCGGCGCCCTGGATCTCGGCGAGGCGGAACACGCCTGAGCTCCTGAGCCGGCGCGACCGCGCAATCGGCGGCGCCGGCCCGAAGATCGGTGGGCGGATCAGATGCCGGCGACCGCGAGGTCGGCGCGCTGTTGTCGGCTGAGGCTCGCTTCGTAGCGCTCGGCCTGGAGGCGGGTGAGGCCGCATATCAACGCGAGTGTTCCGCGATACACGGTGTAGGTGCCGTCGTGAGTCGGCTTGACGCGAATCACCTCTGCCATGGGAGCCTGCCTTATGCTGGAGATTGCCTGCCTTTAGTCTAAGGAAATCATCCCTTCTTGCTGAATTGGCGGGTCGAACGCGCGAACGAGGGCAAGGTTATCAGTCGTTCCAGGGGTGGCAAGAGCCGTCTACGTCGAAATGCTTAGGTCTTTCTGCTGCAACGCGGCAAAGCCTTGCCGCGGCTTGCGATCCGCGGATGCGCAAAAAAGCGGCCGTCGCTTTGCATATTGAATATGCTGCGCGGGCCGGCCGAGAGCCGCTCGGGCGGCGCGAATCGTAGGATGGATCCCGCCCGTCCGGGCGCTCGAAAGGTACCCCCATGCAGCTCTGGCGTCTGACGGCGACCGATCTCGCGGCCCTGATCCGCACCGGCCAAGTTTCGGCCAGGGAGGTCGCGCGGGACGCTCTCGACCGGCTCGATGCGGTCAACGGGCGGATCAACGCCGTTGTCGAGCACCGGCCGGAGGAGGTGCTGGCGCAGGCCGACGCGGTGGACGCCGCCCGGGCGCGCGGCGAGGCCGCCGGTCCGCTCGCGGGCGTGCCGGTCACCATCAAGGTCAACGCCGACCAGCGGGGCTATGCGACGACGAACGGGCTGCGCCTCCAGCGCGACCTCGTGGCGACGGACGACAATCCCGTCGTCGCCAATCTCCGCCGGGCCGGCGCCGTGCTGCTCGGGCGGACCAACACGCCCGCTTTCTCCCTCCGCTGGTTCACCACCAACCAGCTCCACGGCGACACCAAGAACCCCCGTGATCCGGCGCTGACGCCCGGCGGCTCGTCCGGCGGCGCCGGCGCCGCGGTGGCGGCCGGGATCGGCGCGATCGCCCACGGAACCGACATTGCCGGCTCGGTGCGCTATCCGGCTTATGCCTGCGGCGTGCACGGGCTGCGGCCGAGCCTGGGCCGGATCCCGGCCTGGAACGCCTCCTCCCCCGAGCGCGGCATCGGTCCGCAGCTGATGGCGGTCTCGGGCCCGCTCGCCCGCAGCATCGCGGATGTGCGCCTCGGCCTGGAGGTCATGGCGGCACCGGATCCGCGCGACCCATGGTGGGTGCCGGCGCCGCTGGAGGGGCCGCGCGTCCCGCGCAAGGTCGCTCTCTGCGTGCGGCCGGGGGGGCTCGACACGGTGCCGGAGGTCGAGGCCGCCCTGCGCGAGGCCGCGCGGCGCCTCGGCGGGGCCGGGTGGGTGGTCACGGAGATCGCCGACACGCCGCCGATCCGCGAGGCAAGCGAACTCCAGCTCCAGCTCTGGCTCGGCGACGGCTACGCGGCGGTCCGGGCTGCGGCGGAGCGGGAGGGTGATCCGGCGGCGATCGGGCTTCTGGACAGCTTCCGGGCGCGGGCCGAAGCGATGGCGCCCGACGCCATCGCCCGGGCGCTGACCCGGCGCGCGACACTGGCGCGGGAATGGTCGCTGTTCCTCACCGAGAACCCGGTGCTGCTGGTCCCGGTCTCCGGCGAGCTGCCCTTCCCGGACGGGCTCGACCGGACCGGCGATTCCGGGATCGCCCGGGCCTTCGAGGCGAACCTGCTTCAGGTGGGATTGGCGCCGCTTGGAATCCCGGCGCTCACCGTGACGACCGGACTCATCGGACGCACCCCCGTCGGCGTGCAATTGGTCGCGGCCCGATATCGGGAAGACCTGTGCCTCGCGGCCGGCGCGGCCATCGAGGCCGGCGGCGTACCGGAGATGCCGGTGGACCCGGTCTGACGCCCGACCGTCATTCCCCGAAACTGAATCGTCATAGCCCGGCGTTTGCAATCAGTGATTGCAAACGCCGCAACATGTCGGCGATCGCCACCAATGGGTGCCTGGAAAGCGCCCTGGTTGCTGGCCGCTCTGACGGGGCGCCGCCTGACATGCGGGCGGTCGGGGTTAGGTCAGGCCCCGCCTGACGCTCCGAGGTTTGCCAGCAGTGCTGCGAACAGCTGCGCCCGCTGCGGCAGCGTCTCGATCAGCACGTGCTCCTCAAGGGTGTGATAGCCCTGGCCCAGCGGCCCGAGGCCATCGAGGGTCGGGATGCCGTTGGCGCCGGTGAAGTTGCCGTCCGAGCCGCCGCCGGCGCTGCGGTGGGGCAGGGGCCGTCCGAGCGCTTCGCTCAACGCACGCGCCTGTTCGTAGAGCGCCATGCAGCCCGCATCCGGCTCCCAGACCGGCCGGGTCACGCCCCGGGACACGGTGAAGCGGACACCGTCCTCCTCCCCCGAGAGGGCCAGCATCCGCTCGACGCCGCGGTCGAGATCGGCTTGGCGCTTGGCCATGCTGAGCGCCTGTCCGCGACAGACGGTCGGGACGCAGTTCACCCACTGCCCGCCCGAGACGATCCCGGTGGAGAATGTGCAGTCGGCATCCGACAGCGCGTCGATGGCCAGAATCTTGCGCGCCATCGCGCGGATCGCCGAGCGCCCCTCGTGGGGCGAGGCGCCGGCGTGGCTCGGCCGGCCCAGAGCCTCGAGGTCGAAGCGGGCGATGGCGTAACGACCGGTGACCACGCCGTTCTCGGGCTGACCCGGCTCGGGGACGAGCACGAAGGCGTGGCGTGCAGCCTCCGCCTCGATCAGGTCGCGGGTCGAGGGGCTGCCGACCTCCTCGTCACCGGTGAACAGCACGGTCACGGGCAGCCTCGTCTCGATCTTGGCCATCGCCAAGGCGCGGATCGCCGCCAGCGCGATGACGTTGCCGCCCTTCATGTCGAGGATGCCCGGGCCGTAGGCACGATCGCCCTCGATCCGCCAGGGAAGGCTTCCGACGGTGCCGACCGGGTGCACCGTGTCGAGATGGCCGAGCACGAGGATGCCGGGCGCATCGCGATCCCTGTGCGGGAACCGCGCGCGAACGCAGTCGCTCAGGCCCATCCGGCCGGGAATCGTCTCGACGGCGGCCCCCAAGAGGGCGAGATCGCGGGCGGCGACGCCCATCATCCGGTTGACCGCCGACGCGTCGTGGGTCGGGCTCTCGCACTCCACCCAGGGCCGCAGTGTCGCGAGGATCTCGCGCGCGTCGAAATGCAGGTCCCGGATCATCGGGCTGTCTCCTCGGCGAACGGATCGGCGACCCGCGGCCAGTAGGGGCGGGGCCGTTTGGTATAGGGGATCGCACCGTAATCCGGCGGAACTGCCCCGGGTGCCCCGACGTAGCGGACCTCGCTCGCGATGGGAGCGAAGGCGGCATAGAAATGCTGCATCGACTTCACCACGACGATCCGCTTGTCGTCGAGGGTCAGGCCGAGGCCCGTGAAGGCGTCGGGCGCGAAGGCCTGCTGGCGCTTGTGGGTCAGAACCACGTGGATCCCGTCGGCCTCGACCCAGGCGGCGGGGCCGAGATGGGCCCGGCCGCCGCTGAGGCCGGTCTGGCTGTGGTCGTCCGCGAGGCCACGCACGGTAACACGCAGGTCCACCGGATCCCCGGAGGTGACGCCGCACTTGCCGCCGATCCGAAGCGTGAAGGTCGCCCCGAGCCCGGCCTCGTGGCAGATGCCGACCGCGCCGGGATCCCAGATCAGGCCGAGGGCCACGTCCCTGATGCCCCGCTCCGCGAGACGCGCGAGGATCGCGGTGTTGTCGGAGGGCGCGCCCGCGCCGGCATTGTCGGCAAAATCGGCCAGCACCATCGGGCGCGGGTCGTCGGAGGCGAGGGCGAGATCGATCGCCGCATCGATCGTGTCGCAGTGGCTCGCCGCCTCCTCCCGCATCGCCCAGACGGCGCCGGCGAGTTCGTCGGCCAGTGCCTGCGCCTTGGCGCCATCACCGTCGGCAACGACCAGCATCTTGGCACCCACATCCGCCACGTCGCCCCACGGGAAGCCGTGCCCGAAGGAGACCGACAGGATGCCGTCGCGCCCCTCCAGCGCCTCCATCCGACGTACGAAGCCCGCGACCGGCTCGCGGCTGGTGCGCCACATGTTGACGATCCGGCAATCGGCATAGGCCATCACCGGCCGGATCTCCTTTGACACGGTCCGGACCACCAGCGGGTAGAGGTCGCGGGCACGGTCGACGATGTCGGTGTGCGGATACTCCTTGTAGATCACGATGACGTCGGCATTGGCCCGCATCGTCTCGGTGAGGTGGCAGTGGAGGTCGAGTTCGACGCCGATCGTGGCGTCCGGCCCGACGATGGCGCGGGCCCGCTCCAGGATGTCGCCCTCGCAATCATCGGTGCCCTCGGCCACCATGGCGCCGTGCATGAACAGCAGCACCGCGTCGACCGGCATCGCGGCCTTCAGATCCTCCAGCAGGGCGTCGCGCAGCTCCTCGTAGACGGCCCGCAGGGTGATCCCGCCGGGCTGGGCGAAGGTCGAAAGGCTCTCGACGATCGTATGCCCGTCGGCCTCGGCCATCTCGCGCCAGGCCTTGAGACCGATATTGCTGAGGCTCGGGGGGGTCCGGCTGCCGTCCCGACGGGCGTAATCGGCGTGGAACGCCGCCAGTCCGGTAGGCAAGGGTGCGAAGGTATTGGTCTCGGTGGCGAGACCCGCGATGAAGATCTTCAAGGTCCTGTCCCTATCCGTCCCGGCCGCCGGGTCAGGCGGGGCTGGGCGTCAGCGTGATGACCGTTTCGGTGGCCGCGTCCACGGCCGCAGGGCCGTAGAGCATCGGCACATAATCCTGGCGCCCCCAGACCGGGGCCAAGTCGGCATAGTGCGCGCTTGCCGGCTCCCCCGACTGGCCCGGCACGTTGATGAAGACCGAGCGGTCCCAGTCCCCCACATCCACGACCATGCGGAACGAGGCGCCGTGGGTGAGCCGGAACGTATCGGTCCGGTACTCCGCGTGCATGACCGATGCCGCGGCGCCGCCGAGGGGCAGCGGACCGACGTCCCAGCCGGAATCGGGCGTCAGCGCGGTGAGGGGATGGGCGAACACCGCGTGGTGCAGGCGGCCCCAGGACCAGCCCGAGGGATCGGATCCCATCCGCTCGCGGCAGGTGCCGTAGGCGGCGCCGAGGGCGGCCGTGAGCAGCACCATGCGCGCCTCCGGATCGAGATCGGTCTCCAGCCGCTCGATCAGGCTCTGCGTGTCGCCGGGCGGAAGCAGCCCGCGGGTCTCGGCGTCGGACGCGAGCGCCGTGAGCAATGCCGGCCGCAGATGGCGGACCCAGAAGACCTCAATGAGGGCGGCTGCGGCAGAGCCATGGTGCAGCGCGCCGTCGAAGGACGCCAATACGGCCTGAGCCGACGCGACATCGGGATCCGGGGCCGTGGGCAGCGCCCGAACCAGCTCGGCCAACCGGTGGGCCGGCTCGGAGAAGACGTCGCTCTGGAGCGCCTGCGAATCGGCGAGGCTGTGCCGGACCTGGCCGCCGAGCACCGCGCGGATGCGGCGGGCGCGCCAGGGCTCGGCCCATTCGAACCCGAGCTTTCGATCCTCTGCGGGATAATCGGGCGGCAGATTCATCTCGTTGGCGGTGGCGAGCCAGCCCGAATCCGGATCGATGCTGCGGGGCAGGGCGCCGGGATCGTGGAAGCCGGCCCAGTCGTAACGGCCGTCGCCCGGCGCTGGCAGCAGGCCGTCATGAGCCGGCCGCACCGGCGCCTTGCCGGCCATGAACCACGCGATCCGGCCCGTCGTGTCGGCGTAGAGCTGGTTCACGGAGGGCGCCGACCAGTGGTGCAGGGCCTCGCCGAAGGCCTCGGGCGTCATGGCGCCGAGATAGGCGAGACTGCCGAGATAGGCGGCGGCACCGGGCTCCGACCACACGGTCCGCAGCGCGAAGGCTTGGCCGCCCGCCTCGCGGAGCACCGGTCCGTGCCGGGTGAAGCCCAGAATCACGGTCTCGTCCGGTTCGCCCCGCACCGGAATCTCCTCTCTGATCCGCGTGATCGGCGCCCAGGCGTCGCCGGAGCGGTAGCGATCCGGATCAGCCGGGTCGATGTCGCAGACGAACAGATCCTCCTGGTCCATCGGCGCGATGGTCAGGCTGAAGGCAGCGTGGCCATTATGGCCGATGGAGATGCCGGGCAGAGCCGGCTCGCCCGCCCCGATCACGTCGAGTCCCGGGGCAGTGAGGTGGACGGCGTAGCGCAGCGACGGTTGCAGGTAGACCCGGTGCGGATCGCTTGCCAGGATCGGCCGTCCGGTGGCGGTGCGGGACGGCGCCACCGCCCAGTTGTTCGAGCCTTCGGATGGCTCCTTCGGCGCGCTGCGCGGCCCCCGTGTGACGGCCCCGTGTGCGTCGACCTTGGACCAGTCCCAGGCCTCTTCGCGCGATGCGGCCATCCGTTCGGGACTGAACCCCACCGTCGCCGTGGCTAGGCGAAAGTCGTCGAGGAGATCATCCGGCCAGTCGGCGGCGTCGAACCCGTCCGGAACGACCGGCGCATGCGCCGGGCTGATCCGCTTGCGCAGGTCGTCCACGGCGAGCCCGTCCCCCGGGCTCCGATTGCGGGCGAGCACCCGCGCGCGGGCGACCTCGGACAGGACGTTGCGGATCAGCCCGTGGCTGCGGATGCGCACCACGTCCTCCGGCCGCCACCGGGCCGGGCGCGTCTCGGTCAGCGCAAATTCCGGAGGCCGCAATTCGGGCCGCGCCTCGGTGAGCGCCACGTAGGCGTTGATCCCCGCCACGAAGGCCGTGACGATGGCCCGCGTGTCCTGCGGCCCGTAGGCCGCCCACTCGGCCGCCATGTCGCCGCGGTAGAGGAACAGCCGGGCGGCCCGGTCCTGGGCGAGGTAGCCCGGTCCGAAATCCGCCGCCAGCAGGCCGAGGCCGCGCTTGCGCCAGAGGTCGAGCTGCCAGAGCCGGTCCCGCGCCGCGTTGAACCCCTGCGCGCGGTACGCGTCCAGCGCCGTGCCGGCGCGGATATGCGCCAGCCCCCAGCGATCGACACGGATCTCCACCGGCCCGTCGAGGCCGGGGAGGGGATAGGTCGCCCCGCTCACAGAGCCACTTCGATGAGGTGCGGCCCCGAATTGGCCAGCGCGTGCTGGAACGCCTCGATGAAGTCGGGCAGCGTCTCGACCCGCCGGCCCGCGACGCCGAAGCCGCGGGCAAGGCTCACCCAATCCACGGCCGGATCGTCGAGGCTCAGCATGCCCAGCGCCTTCGGGCCGGGATTGAGCGCGCCGACATTGGTGAGTTCCGCCCGCAGGATCGCATAGGAGCGGTTCGACCAGACGAGCGTCACCACGTCGAGGTGCTCGCGGGCCTGGGTCCAGAGCGCCTGCACCGTGTAGAGCCCGCTGCCATCGGCCTGCAGGTTGATGACCTTGCGGTCGGGACAGGCGATTGCCGCGCCGGTCGCCATCGGGATGCCGAGGCCGATCGAGCCGCCGCTGAGCTGGAGCCAGGTGTGGGGCGCCGCGTCCCGGGTGAGGGTGAAGAAGTTGCGGCCCGTGGTGATCGACTCGTCGCAGATCACCGCGCCCTCCGGGATCAGCGCGCCAAGCACCTGCCCGATCGTGTCCTGATCGAGGGGACCCGAGGTCGGGAGCTTCGGGCGTGGCCCGACGGCGACCGACTCGGCCGGCGGGGCCGCGACGGCCTCGGCGAGCCGCTCGAGGGCGTCGATCTGGTCCTCCTCGGGCGCGGCCAGCGTGATCGTGGTGCTCCCCTCCGGCGCCAGCAGGCTCGGCTTGCCCGGATAGGCGAAGAAGCCCACCGGCGGGGTCGCGCCGATCAGGATGATGTGGCGGAAGTCCTTCAACGCCGCGATGCCCTGGTCGATCGGGTAGGGGAGGCGCTCGATCGGCACGGTGCCGGCGCCGCGGTCGATCCGGGAATTGGACGTCATCGCCATCAGCTGGGCGCCGGTCTTGCGGGCGATCCGGTCGGCGATCACCCGGCCCTCGCTCCGCACGGCTTGGTCGCCGAGATGCAGGAGCACCGGCTCGCCGCTCCGCAGGGCCTTCACGGCCGCCGCGACCGCGTCGTCGCTCGCCCGCGCCCGATCGGGGATCGGCGGCACGGGCGCAGGGCCGGCGCCCGGATCCCAGGCGGTGTTGGCCGGCAGGATCAGGGTCGCGACCTGCCCGGGGGCGGTCCGGGCAGCCGCGATGGCGGCGGCGCCGTCGGATCCGATCTCGGCCGCGCTCATTCCGGTCCGCACCCAGGAGGACATCGGATGGGCCAGCCCCTCGATGTCCGAGGTCAGCGGCGCATTGTATTCCCGATGATACGTTGCATGCTCGCCGACGATGTTGACGACGGGGGTGCGCGCCTTCTTGGCGTTGTGGAGGTTGGCCAATCCGTTGGCCAAACCCGGCCCGAGATGGAGCAGGGTCGAGGCCGGCTTGCCGGCCATGCGGGCGTAGCCGTCGGCGGCGCCGGTCGCCCCACCCTCGAACAGGAACAGCACGCAGCGCATGCCCTCGACCCGGTCGAGGGCGGCGACGAAGTGCATCTCGGAGGTGCCGGGATTGGTGAAGCAGACCTCGACCCCGCCCTCCACCAGGGTCCGGACCAGGCTCTCGGCCCCGTTCATGGCGCGCGGCGTCTCGTCGGTCACGGGCGTCTCCTTACACGGGCCGGCCGTCCCGGCTGGCGACTCGAATTTTTTATTATCGTGGCGCAGCCGGCGCCACGCGCAAGGGGCGACGTCCGGCATCTTCTGTTCGCCGGACGCAGGGCCTAAGCCTGAGCGTGGCGCAGGAATTGCGCCCGGCGCGCCGCAACTTCGACGATTGGGATCCGGATGACATCTCGCCGCCTGATTGCCGCCGCCCTGGCGGGTACCGTGGCCCTGACGGGATCGGCCAGTGCCGAGAGCGTCCTGCGCATCGCCATGACGGCGAGCGACATCCCCACCACGACGGGCATGCCCAACAACGGCTTCGAGGGGATGCGCTTCCTCGGCTACCCGATCTTCGAGGGTCTGGTGCAGTGGGACCTCAAGAGCACCACCAAGCTCGCCGGCATCATCCCGGCGCTGGCCGAGCGCTGGGAGCAGGACCCGAACGACAAGGCGGTCTGGACCTTCCACCTGCGTCAGGGCGTGACGTTCCATGACGGGACGCCGTTCAACGCCGACGCGGTGATCTGGAACCTCGACCGCTACTTCAAGAACGACAGCCCGCAATTCGAAGCGCAGGGGGCCGGCATCAGTCGAGCCCGAGCGCCGCTGGTCGGGAGCTATAAGAAGATCGACGACACCACGGTCCAGATCACCACCACGCAGGTGGCGTCGTACTTCCCCTATATGGCGGTCTACCTGCTCTTCACCTCGCCGACGTCCTTCGAGAAGGCCGGTCGCGACTGGAGCAAGGTGGCCGCTCTGCCGGCGGCCGGCACAGGTCCTTTCAGGATCACCCGCGTCGCACCGCGGGAGGCGGTCGATCTCGCCAAGTTCGACGGCTACTGGGACCCGAACCGGATGGCCAAGGTCGACAGGGTCCGGCTCCTGCCGATCCCGGAGGCCAATGCGCGCGTCGCAGCGTTGCGGGCCGGTCAGGTCGACTGGGTCGAGGTGCCGGCGCCCGACGCGATTCCGTCGCTCAAGCAGGCGGGCTTCACCATCACCACGGGCTCATACCCGCATGTCTGGCCCTACCTCTTCAACATCGGCGCCAAGGACAGCCCGCTGAAGGATGTGCGCGTTCGGCAGGCCCTGAACTACTGCATCGACCGGGCCGGCATCGTCGAACTGCTCAACGGCACGGCGGAGCCGGCGACCGGGTGGCTCAACGACCGGGATCCGAATTTCGGCGCGCCGAAGAATCGTTACACGTTCGACGCAGCCAAGGGGAAGGCGCTGCTCGCCGAGGCAGGCTTCACCGAGAAGAAGCCGCTGAGCCTCAAGGTGATGATCTCGTCCTCCGGCTCTGGTCAGATGCTGCCGATGCCCATGAACGAGTACCTCCAGGAGAATCTCAAGCAGGCCTGCAACGTCGATGTCAGCTTCAACGTGGTCGAGTGGCAGGTTCTGCTGAATTCGGCCCGGGCACTGCCGGACGCGCCGGGTCTCCAGGGCGCGATGGCGCTCAACGTCTCCTCGCCCTCCTCGGATGCCGCCGTCATGGCCCGTTACTTCGCGGGCGACCGATTCCCGCCGAACGGCTTCAACTTCCCGAACTGGAAGGACGACGCGTTCAACGCGGCCCTCAAGGCACTTGCCGAGACGACCGATGCCAAGGTGATCGACGCGCAGACCAAGATCGCCCACGAGCGCCTCGTGGATGATCCACCCTGGCTGTTCGTCGTCCACGACCTCAATCCCCGCGGGATGTCCAAGAAGGTCCACGGTTTCGTCTCGCCGCAATCCTGGTTCGTCGACCTCACCCTCGTCAGCGTGCAGTAGAATCCATGTCCGACATCGATCCCGTACACGCCACCGCGGCCGAACTTGCCCGGTCGATCCAGGCGCGGAGCCTCTCCCCGGTCGACGCCGTCGATGCCCTGCTCGGCCGGATCGAGCGGCTGGAGCCGAAGCTCCAGGCCTTCACGGAGGTTTTCGCCGCCGATGCCCGCCTCGCCGCCGAAGGGGCCGACCGGGCGATCCGGTCCGGCCACGCGGTGGGGCCGCTCCACGGCGTGCCGGTGGTACTCAAGGATCTGATCGATCTGCAGGGCCGGATCACCATGGGCGGCTCGGCCGCCCACCGTGTCCGCCGGGCCGAGCGCACCGCGACGATCGCCAAGCGCCTCATCGGGCAGGGCATGATCGTCCTCGGCAAGACGCACACGGTGGAGTTTGCCTATGGCGGCTGGGGCACCAACCAGCATCTCGGCACGCCGTGGAACCCCTGGGATCCCGAGACCCCACGCACGCCCGGCGGCTCGAGCAGCGGGACCGGCGTATCGGTGGCTGCTCGGATGGCCCCCTGGGGCATCGGGACCGATACCGGCGGATCGGTGCGTCTGCCCGCCGCCTTCTGCGGCTTGACGGGACTCAAGGTCACGGTCGGGCGGGTATCGACCTGGGGAATCGTGCCGCTCTCGACGACGCTGGACACGCCCGGACCGCTCGCCCGCACCGTGGAGGACGCCGCGCTCCTCTACGAGGCGATTTCCGGCCCCGATCCCCTCGATCCGACGACCCGCGGCATCACACCGGACGCCCTCGGACTCACTCTGAACCGCGGCGTGCGCGGCCTGCGACTCGGCCGCATGCCGGCCGCCGAGCGCGAGGGCGTCGCCTCCGACATGCTGGCGGCCTACGACGCCGCCCTCGACCTGCTGGCCGGACAGGGGGCCGAGATCGTCGATGTCGCCCTGCCGTTCCGGTTCAGCGACTGTCTGGCGATGAGCCAGATCACCAACGCCGAGGCCTATTTCGTCAACGGCGCCTTGGCGGAGGATCCGACCGCGCAGCTCGGCGACGCCGTGCGGTCCCGGATCCTGGCCGGCGCGAACGTAACGGCCCAGGAATACCTCGGCACGCTTCACCGCCGGGCCGCAATGAAGCTGCAATACGCGGCTGCCCTCGAAGGCATCGACGCCCTTCTGACGCCGACCACGGAGAGTGCGGCGGTGGCGCTTGCCGCCGTGGACGAGGCGCACCTGCCGTCGCGATTCACCCGTTTCGGCAACCTGCTCGATCTCTGTGCCCTGGCGCTGCCGAACGGCTTCACCGCATCCGGGTTGCCGCTGTCGCTGCAGATCGTCTGCCGCGGCTACGACGAGACGACGGCTCTGCGAATCGGACAGGCGTACCAGCGGGTGACCGACTGGCACCTGCGACGGCCGCCGGTGTGAGGGGCAGGGTGCCTCCGGATGCGCTTGGCCGGATCGGTCACCAGCTCACCGGCCGGCTCAGCAGAAGAGGACGCAGCCGCCGACCCGCCCGTTCAGACAGCCGGTGCCTGGCCCGCCACCACGACGCCCAGCGTATCGAGGAGCGACGACCGGGCCCGGCTCACCCGGCTCTTCACGGTGCCGACCTGACAGCCGAGCTTCAGGGCGGCCTCCTCGTAGGTGTGGCCTTCCGCCCCGACCAGCAGCAGCGCCTGCCGCTGCGCCGAGGGCAGATCACCGAGACGCTCCCAGACGACCTTGAGGGTGCTGGCATCCTCTTGGTCGGACGGGCTGGTCATCTGACCGGCATGCGTTCCGTCGACGTCCTCCACTTCCCGCCGCGTCTTGCGCAGGTCGGTGTAGAACTGGTTGCGCAGAATGGTGAACAACCACGCGGTGAAATTCGTGCCGGGCCGGAAGCGTGCCTGGTTCGCCCAGGCCTTCACGAATGTCTCCTGCACCAGATCGTCGGCGCGGCTCACATCCCCGACGAGAGACAGCGCGAAGGTGCGCAGAGCCGGGAGGGCCTTGATGATGTCACCGCGGAAGTCGAAGGGCACCGTCTCGCCGTGCGCCGTCACTGCCGCCTCGAAGCGGGTCACCAAGGCAGAGAGTTGCGCCGGCAGCGGCTCCTGCTCCACGATCCTGAAATACTCCCGGATCGGCAGGGCGAGGTGCTGGCCGATGGCTGCGGCGTAGCTGGTCCCGTCCCGGGTACCCGCGTCTGCATCTGACCGGTCCGCAGCGTCCTCGATCATGAACGTTTCCGCCTCCAACGTTGGTATACTGGAATTGCTCTAACGTCGGTAGCGGGAAAATTCTGAACCGATGCCAAACGCTCCCGAATATGACAGGAAATTTAGGCAGAGCGTCCGGAGTGACAACGTCCATCGGATCCCCGTTCCGGGACTGGCGGCAGGATGCCGGGGGATGCAGACTGTACGCCTCAGGAGACCGGGATGAGCCACGATCACGCGCATCACGAGCATGGACACCACGATGATCACCATCACGGCAGCGAGATCTCGCCCGTGGAGGCCCGTGTGCGCGCCCTGGAATCCCTGCTCACCGAAAAGGGCTATGTCGACCCGGCGGCCCTCGACGCCCTGATCGAACTCTACGAGACCAAGGTCGGCCCCCATGCCGGTGCCCGCGTCGTGGCCAGGGCCTGGGTGGATCCCGCCTACCGGGCTCGGCTCCTGGGCGACGCCACGCCGGCCATCGCCGAGCTCGGTATCGGCGGCCGGGGCGGTGAGCACATGGTGGTGGTCGAGAACACGCCGGAGATCCACAACCTCGTCGTCTGCACCCTTTGCTCCTGTTATCCCTGGCCGGTGCTCGGCCTGCCCCCGATCTGGTACAAGGCGCCGCCCTATCGGGCTCGGGCGGTGATCGACCCGCGCGGCGTGCTCGCCGATTTCGGGGTGACACTGCCGGAAACCACCCGCATCACCGTCTGGGATTCGACCGCCGAGACCCGTTACATGGTTCTGCCGATGCGGCCCGCGCAAACCGAGGGCTTCTCCGAGGAGGCGCTCGCCGCCCTCGTCACACGCGATTCCATGATCGGCACGGGCCTTCCCAAGGGCATCCCGACCACGCCCTTGGAGATGCCGGTATGAACGGCGCGCAGGATCTCGGCGGCGCGCACGGCTTCGGGCCGGTGGCGCCGGAGCCGGACGAGCCGGTCTTCCATGCCGCGTGGGAGCGTCGTGTCTTCGCCATGGCGATGGCCATGGGCTACACCGGTGCCTGGAACCTCGACGGCAGCCGCGCCACCCGCGAGTCGCTGCCGCCCGCCGAGTATCTGTCGTCGAGCTATTACGAGATCTGGCTGAAGGCACTGGAGCAGCAGGTTGCCGCCACCGGGCTGGCGACGCAGGCCGAGATCGAGACCGGCAAGTCCACGGAGCCGGCAAAGCCCGTCGCCCGGGTCCTGGCCCGCGACGGCCTGGAGGCGCGTTTCCGGGCCGGGTTTCCGAGCAGTCGCGCCGCTGATGCGCCCGCTCGCTTCGCCGTCGGCGACTCGGTCCTGGCGCGCAACATCCATCCGACCGGTCATACGCGTCTGCCGCGCTACGTGCGCGGCAGGCGGGGACGGATCGTGCGCGTCGACGGGGTCTTCGTCTTCCCCGACACCAACGCCTACCGGACGGGCGAGAATCCGACCTGGCTGTACACGGTCGCCTTCACCGCCCAGGAGCTGTGGGGCGAGAGCGGCGATCCAGGCGGTCTCGTGACCGTGGCGGCCTTCGAACCCTATCTGGACCCCGCGTGACCGATCCGTCGCCGACCAACTTCGCGGCCCCCTGGGAGGCGCAGGTCTTCGCGCTGGTGGTCTCTCTGCGGGAGGCCGGGCTGTTCACGTGGTCGGAATGGGCGGACCGTCTCGGCCGGCAGATCCGTCCCGCGGACGGTCCTGAGCGGACGGCGGATTACGGCGCTTGGCTGACGACGCTGGAAGCGATCCTGGCCGAGCGCGGCGTCGCCGGACCCGAGAGCGTCGCGGCGCGGACCGAGGCGTTCCTGCGGGCCGCCGAGGCAACGCCCCACGGTCAGCCGATCCGCCTGGAGAACGACCCGCTTTACCGGCCCTGAGACCGAAGCCCGTCGAGTGGGACAGGAGCGGCGTGGGACCGGCCGCTCATCAGCTGGTCGAGCAGCGCCAGAACCTCCGGCCGCCCGCAATTGCGCGCCGGCTCGAACGGCGTCCAGGTCTGGACGAAGTCGAGACGCTCGAACACGTCGCGGTAGCGGCGCAGCTCGCTCGGGGTGAGCGGCACCGCGCGCACGAAGGCCTTGTGGGCCGAGATCGTGGTTGCCCGGCGGAAATCCGCCGGGTCGAGCTCGAACTTCAGCGCGTCGCCGCAGAAGCAGATTTTTCGCGACCGGTCGTAGAGGACGGCGTGGCCGTCGAAATGGCCGGCGGTGCGGTGCAGTTCGAGGCCCGGAAGCGGCTCGAGGAAGTCGTCATAGGGCCAGCTCACCTGCAGGGCCGCGCTCCAGGTGAAGTCGGCGGCCGGCAGGCACAGTTCCGGGTCGAACCGGTCCTGAAGCTGCGGCAGCGCGCCGTAGGAATGCGGGTGCGAGGCCGAGAGCACCGCCATGCCGCCGAGCCGGGCGATCTGGTCGAGGGCGGCCTCGCTGAAGACCGGGCAGCCCTCGAAGCCCATATTCCCGTGCTCGGTCTGGATCAGGTAGGCGGAGGGGCCGATGCCCGAGACCGGCTCGTTCCAGAAGCGCCATACGCCCGGCTCCAGCTCCTGCCAGTGGCAGGGGAAGGCGTCCTGCGCCTCGCGGGCCGTGCGGAAGCGCCAGCCGTCCTGCGGCACCACGTGTCGGGCGTCGAGGCACATCGGGCAGGCGGCCGGCGTCTCGAAATGACGCTGCCAGAACCCGCAATTGTCGCAGGTAAAGGCGGGCAGCTTCAGGGCGCCCGCGAAGGGCAGATAGCCGGGCATCGTCTCGGACCTTCCTCGGGGCGGCTGATGTAACAGGCTGCGCGACCGCGCGCAGCCGTCACGTCCGCCCTGGCAGGCGGCGCGCCGAGCGGGCGGCGTGGACGGTACCGGCGAGCCCGATCAGCGCCAGCCCGGCGAGGCCGCAGACCACGAGATCGCGGGTGCGGCTCGTGCAGAACTCGGCCCGGCTTGCCTTCGTCCGGCCGATGAAGCGTCCGTCGATCCCGACCGGACCGGGCACGGCCTCGTAGAGATTGCCCTCCATCTCGGGGATGGTCTCGTCGGAGAGCTGCGCCGACCACATCGAGGCGGCCTTGCGGTCGGCAAGCGCCGGCGCCAGAGCCTGGGCGGCGGCCATCATCATCGACGAGCGTCCGACCCAGACCTCCCGGCGCGGGTGCTCGGCGGCGTACAGGATCGCCTCGGCGCAGAGCCGCGGGTCGAAAACCGGATCCGGCGCGTATTGCCGGTGCCCGGTCCGGTTGCGCGCCCAGTTGAATTGCGGCGTGTTCACCGCCGGCAGGTAGACGACGCTGAGGCTGACATCGACCCGGTCGTGGAGCAGCTCGCAGCGCAGGGCGTCGGTGAAGCCCGAGACCGCGAACTTCGCCGCGCAATAGGGCGCCTGCAGCGGCGCCGCGCGGATCGCGAGGCCGGACGAGACCTGGATGATCGCGCCGCGGTTGCGCCGCTTCATGAAGCGGAGCGCCGCCAGCGTCCCGTAGACCTGGCTCAGATAGGTGGTCTCGGTCACGCGCCGGTACTCGTCCGGGGTGATCTGGTCGGCCGGGTTCACGATGGTCGACATGGCGTTGTTCACCCAGGCACGGATCGGGCCGAGTTCCCGCTCCACGCGCTCGGCGGCCGCGTCGACGGCCTGCGGATCGGCGACATCGGCACTGATTGCCAGGACAGGCTGACCGTAGGCGGCGAGGGCCCGCTCCGCCGCCGCGAGACGGTCCGGATCGCGCGCGACCACGGCCACCGACCATCCGCCCGCGGCGAACGCATGCGCCGTGGCAAGCCCGATTCCGGCCGTGCCCCCGGTAACGACCGCAACCCGTGCCATACCCACCTCAAATCGTCGAAGGATCCAACCGGCAACACGGTTCGGCGACCGCGGTTGCGCCCACGCATCGGGCCGGAACGTCACGGGGGGCGATTATCGGATCTGGCGACGCAACGTCCGACGGTTGCCGCTGTTGACTGGCTGTACCGCGATAGGCCGAACCACCGAGGGTCGAAGCCATGCGCACCGGACGACGCTTCTCCCTGCCGATCGATCCCTGGCCGCAGGCCTCTCTGGCCGAGCGGACCGCGGTCGGGATGGTCCTGACGTTCCTGCTGCTCCTGCCCGCCTGCGCGGCCGGGGCCGCGCTCTTCGTGGTGACGACGCTGGCGGCCCACATCTACTGGTCCTACGACCTCGGCGCTTCGCTGCACGCCCTCATCGCCCGGCGCACCGGGGCCTCTGCCGGGCGGCACGGCCGTCTCGTCCGGAAGGCCTGAGGGTCGCCAACAGTCGCGCAAAGGGGGTGCCGGTCCACACGGGGCGATAACCCTGTGACCGTGATCCCTGTGCGTTCGCCTCGGTCCGATTTGACCTGACCGTCTCTCGTGGGCCAGTCAGGTTCGGAACCGAGAGATCGCCATGTTCCGTAGCCTGATGACTGCGCGGCGCTTCGCGCCGCTGTTCTGGTGCCAGTTCTTCTCGGCGTTCAACGACAATTTCCTGAAGAACGCGCTCGCCTTCCTGATCCTGTTCGGGATCGGCGGACAGGCAGATGCCCATGCCGGCGTCCTGGTGACCCTGGCGAGCGCCGTGTTCATCGGGCCGTTCTTCATCCTGTCAGGCCTCGGTGGTCAGTGGGCCGATCGGTACGACAAGGCGCTGATGGCGCGGCGGCTCAAATTCGCCGAGATCTTCGCGGCTGGCACCGCCGTGCTGGGCTTCCTCCTGCACTCCGTACCGGTGCTGTTCGTGGCGCTCGGCCTGTTCGGGACAATCGCGGCCCTGTTCGGCCCGATCAAGTACGGGATCCTGCCGGACCATCTGCGACGTGAGGAACTGCCCGCCGGCAACGCCCTCGTCGAGGCCGCGACCTTCCTGGCGATCCTGCTCGGCACGATTGCGGCCGGGGCCGCCTCGGCGATGGGCGGCTCGGGCCTGCTGTTCGGCGTGCTGGTGATGGGCTTCGCCATCCTGTGCTGGCTCTCGGCCCGCATGATCCCGGCGACCGGAGAGGGGGCGCCGGACCTGCACGTCGACCCGAACGTCTTGCGCTCGACCTACGCGCTGCTGAGCGACCTCTGGGCCGATACGCGCCTCTGGCGCGGCTCGCTTACGGTGAGCTGGTTCTGGCTGGTCGGCGTGGTGGTGCTCTCGCTGCTGCCCGTGCTGGTGCGCGGCGCCTTCAACGGCACCGAGACGGTGATCACCCTGCTGCTGGCTCTGTTCTCCATCGGCATCGCGCTGGGCTCCGGCCTCGCCTCGTGGCTCGCCAGCGGCCGGATCGTGCTGCTGCCGACGCCGGTCGGCGCGGTGCTGATGGGCCTGTTCGGCCTCGACCTCGCCTGGACGATCGGACACCTGCCGTCGCCGCCCGCGGAGCCGATCGGCCCGCTCGCCTTCCTGCGGACCGGCCACGGGCTGCGCACCGGGATCGACTTCCTGGGGCTCGCGATCTCCGGCGGCCTCTACATCGTCCCGTCCTTCGCGGCCGTGCAGGCCTGGGCCGAGAAGGCGATGCGCGCGCGGATCATCGGCGCCGTCAACGTCATGACGGCGGCCTTCATGGTGGCCGGCACCCTGGCGCTGGCGGCGCTGCAGGGCGCGGGTCTGACGATCGCGAGTCTGCTCGCCGTGGTGGCGGTGCTGAACCTGCTCGTCGGCGCGATCGTGTTCGCGACCCTGCCGACCAGCCCGTTCCGCGATGCCCTGTCGATCCTGTTCCGGGCTTTCTACCGCCTGGAGGTCCGTGGCTTCGACAACATCGCGGCGGCCGGGCCGAACTGCATCGTCGCCCTCAATCACGTGTCGTTCCTCGACGCACCGCTGGCCCTGTCGCTCCTGGAGCAGGAGCCGGTCTTCGCCATCGACAGCGGCATCGCGCAGCGCTGGTGGGTGCGGCCGTTCCTGCGGGTCACCAAGGCGATGCCCCTGGACCCGACGCGCCCCCTCGCCACCCGGACGCTGATCAATGCGGTCAAGGGCGGCGAAACCCTGATCATCTTCCCCGAGGGCCGGCTGACCGTCACCGGAAGCCTGATGAAGGTCTATGACGGCGCCGGGCTGATCGCCGACAAGTCGGACGCAATGGTCGTGGCGGTGAAGCTCGACGGCCTGGAACGCACCGTCTTCTCGCGGCTGTCGCGCGGGCAGGTGCGCCGCCGCTGGTGGCCCAAGGTGACCGTGACGGTGATGCCCCCGGTGCGCCTCGCCGTCGATCCCGCGCTCAAGGGCAAGGCCCGGCGGCAGGCGGCGGGCGCGGCCCTCTACGGGATCATGTCGGACCTCGTGTTCCGCACCGCCGATATCGACCGCGGCCTGATGGCGGCTCTGATCGAGGCCGGCGAGCGCCACGGTTGGCGCCGGAACGCCCTGGAGGATCCCGTCGGCGGGCGCCTCAGCTATGGCCGCCTGGTCATGGGCGCCAACATCCTCGGCCGCAAGCTCATGCCGCTGGCGCCCGAAGGCGGGCGGATCGGACTCATGCTGCCGAACGCCAACGGTGCCGCGGTGACGCTGTTCGCCCTCGCCTCCGCCGGCCGGGTGCCGGCGATGATCAACTTCTCGGCCGGGCCCGCCAACGTGCTCTCGGCTTGCCGGGCGGCTGAAGTGGGCAAGATCCTGACCTCCCGGGCCTTCATCGAGAAGGGGCGGCTCGGGTCGCTCGTCGAGGCGATCCGCGGATCGGTCGAACTCATCTACCTGGAGGATGTGCGGGCCACCATCACGACCGGGGACAAGATCCGGGGCTTCCTCGCCCCGCGGCGCCCCTTGGTGGCGCGCTCGGGCGAGGATCCGGGCGCGGTGCTGTTCACCTCGGGCAGCGAGGGCACGCCGAAGGGCGTGGTGCTCGCCAACCGCTGCATGCTCGCCAACGTGGCGCAGGTGGCGGCCCGGATCGACTTCGGGCCAATGGACAAGGTGTTCAACGTGCTGCCGGTGTTCCACGCCTTCGGCCTGACGGCCGGGCTGGTCCTTCCGCTGGTCTCGGGCGTGCCGGTCTACCTCTACCCGTCGCCGCTGCATTACCGGATCGTGCCGGAGCTGATCTACGGCTCGAACAGCACGGTGCTGTTCGGGACCGACACGTTCCTGACGGGCTATGCCCGGGCCGCCCATTCCTACGATCTGCGCTCCCTGCGCTATGTCGTGGCCGGTGCCGAGGCCGTGAAGGAGACGACTCGGAGGACCTGGGCGGAGAAATTCGGCCTGCGCATCCTGGAGGGCTATGGCGTCACCGAGTGCGGGCCTGTGGTGGCGCTCAACACGCCGATGTTCAACCGCTTCGGCACGGTCGGGCGGATCCTGCCGGGCATCGAGACGCGCCTGGAGCCGGTGCCGGGGATCGAGGAGGGCGGCCGCCTCTCCATGCGCGGACCCAACATCATGCTGGGCTACCTGCGCGCCGAAAAGCCCGGCGTGCTGGAGCCGCCGCCGGGCGGCTGGCACGACACCGGCGATATCGTGGCGATCGACCCGATGGGCTTCGTGACGATCAAGGGTCGGGCCAAGCGTTTCGCCAAGATCGCTGGGGAGATGGTGTCGCTCGCGGGCATCGAGTCGATGGCCGCCGACCTCTGGCCGGATCGGTTAAGCGCGGTCGCGGCGGTGCCGGACCCGCGCAAGGGCGAGCGCCTGATCCTGTTCACCCAGGAGAAGGGCGCCACGCGCGCCACCTACCAGAACTTCGCCAAGAGCCGTGGCGCCTCCGACCTCGCGATCCCCGCCGAGGTGGTGGTGCTGGAGGCAATCCCGATGCTCGGCACCGGCAAGATCGACCAAGTCGCTGTCACCAAGCTCGCGCTGGAGCGGGCGAAGGAGGATGCGGCGGCCTGACCGGCAACCCTCCGCGCCCCGCGTCATCCAAACGGGGGATGCGGCGCAGTTCGGGATCCGCTCGTATCGCCGATACAGCCGCGATTCGAAATGCTTGCTGTGTTCGGGTTGCGGGACTGCGGGGGTCGCGCGTCACATCGGCGAGGGGCAGATCATGCGCAAGGGCAGACGAGTTCCGGCTTGGCTGGCGAGGCGGACCTACTTCAAGCGGATCGAGCGCTGGACGAGGCCGGGCAAGGCACGCGCTGCGGCGCCGCCTCCCGTGGCCCACGCCGCTCCGGCGCCCTCCAACATCGTGCCCTTCCCGATTCGGCTGAACCGCCCGGATCGCCCCGCCTTCGAAGACCTGCGGGGCGTCGGCACGGCGTAGGATCCAGTCGGGGCCAGCCAGACGCCCATCGTCGGGGACCCTGCTTACCCGGGCACTTGTCGACCGCACAGGAACAATCAATCCTGTGGTGTTGACGCCGAAGCCGGGAGGATGCGTGCCACACGACGGGTGGGGTTCGAGCGGGCCGGTGACGTTGCGGGCACGACGCGCGAAGCTGCGCCTCGTGCCCGGAGCGGTGGTGCTCGGGCTCGGCCTCCTGGTGATCGGTACCGGCGCCCTTTGGCGCTACGCCACGGCGCTGCCGCCCCTCGACCTCACCGATGCGATGGCGCGCTCCACGGTCGTGCTCGACCGGTCTGGCACGCTCCTGCGGCCGTTCGCGACGGCGGACGGGCGCTGGCGCCTGCCGGTCACCGCAGAGACGGTCGATCCGCGCTATCGGGCAATGCTGCTCGCCTACGAGGATCGCCGGTTTGCCGATCATCCCGGCATCGACCCCGCTGCCGTGCTGCGCGCCGCCGTCCAGTGGCTGACTCGGGGCCGGATCGTGTCCGGCGCCTCCACACTGTCGATGCAGGTGGCCCGCCTCGTCGAGCCGCGGCGCGAGCGCTCGCTCGAGGCCAAGCTCCGCCAGATGGTGCGGGCAGTCACGCTGGAGCGGCACCTCGGAAAATCCGGCCTCCTCGATCTCTACCTGGCACTGGCCCCCTATGGCGGGCCGTTGGAGGGCGTGCGCGCGGCGAGCGTCGCATATTTCGGGCGGGAGCCGGTCCGGCTGAGTGCGGCGCAGGCGGCGCTGCTCGTCGCCCTGCCGCAATCGCCCGAGACCCGCCGCCCGGACCGGTTCCCGGAGCGCGCCCGCGCCGCCCGCGACCGGGTCCTGGCGGTCGCGAGCGCCCAGGGCATCCTCACACCGGCAGAGGCTGCGGCCGCCCGGGCCGAGCCGGTGCCGACGGCGCGCAGACCGTTCCCGATGCTGGCGGCGCACGCCGCCGAAGAGGCCGTGGCGGCCGATCCCGCCGCCGCCACGATTCGCCTGGCCATCGACGGGCGCCTGCAGGAGCGGTTGGAGACCCTGGCGGCCGAGCGCGCCGCCGCCGTCGGCCCGGACCTCTCGGCCGCGATCCTCGTCCTCGACAACCGTGACGGACGGATCCTGGCTCAGGTCGGCAGCGCCGGCTATCTCGACTCGAACCGGCGCGGCGCCATCGACATGACGCTGGCGGTGCGCTCGCCCGGCTCAGCGCTGAAGCCCTTCGTCTACGCCATGGCCTTCGCGGACGGCCTCGCGCATCCCGAGACGTTGCTGGAGGACCGGCCGGCGCGGTTCTCGGCGAGCTACGCCCCGGAGAATTTCGACCTGACCTTCCAGGGCACGGTCACGGCCCGGCGGGCGCTGCAACTCTCGCTCAATGTGCCCGCGGTCGCGTTGATGGATGCTGTAGGTCCGGCCCGCTTCATCGCCCGGCTGCGCGCCGCCGGGGCCGCGATCCAGCTCCCGCGGGAAGCGGCGCCGGGGCTGCCGGTGGCGCTGGGCGGCCTCGGCATCACCCTCACCGATCTGGCTCGGCTCTATGCCGGCCTCGCCCGCGGTGGGTCGGTGCCGGACCTCGTCCGCCGCGCCGAGCGGGCTTCGGCCGAATCTCAGCACCGCGTCACGGAGCCCGTGGCTGCCTGGTACGTCGCCGACATCCTGCGCGGAACTCCCCCGCCGGACAACGCCCTGCCGAACCGCATCGCCTACAAGACCGGCACCTCATACGGGTACCGCGATGCCTGGGCGGCGGGCTTCGACCGGCAGGTGACGATCGTCGTCTGGGCCGGGCGGCCGGATGGCGCCGCGGTGCCGGGGCTCGTGGGCCGCACGGTCGCGGCGCCGATCCTGTTCGACGCCTTCGCGCGCCTCGGGATCGAGCCCGAGCCGGTCCCGCAGCCCCGGGATGCTCTGGTCGTCGGGCAGGGCGGCCTGCCGCCGCCACTGCGGCACCTGCGCCGCGAGTCGGCCGAGGCGGGGGGACCGGCGCTGCGGATCGCCTATCCGCCGGACGGGTCGCGGATCGATCTCGGCCTCGCGGCGGACGGGCACCACACGGCGGAGGGAAGCCCGGGACTCGCCCTGAAAGCCCTGGGCGGTGTGCCACCGCTCACATGGCTGGTCGATGGTCAGCCGGTCATACAGTCGCCGCGCCGTCGCGCCGAGTGGCTTCCGGGCGGCGCAGGCTTCGCCCGGATCTCGGTCCTGGATGCGACCGGTGCCAGTGACAGCGTCTCCGTCCGGCTCGAATGATCCGGCAGCCCGGTTGCGGGTGCGACGGGGCGGATCCAGCCACGGGGCACCAATCTGTGGCGGCGCCAACCTTGCGGCCGGCGTCGATCAGCGACCGATCCCGAGCCCGCGCGGCGAGCCGGCCGAGCCGCGCGGCTCGCAGGCTTCCAGTGCGGCCGCGAGGCGCGCCTCGTTGGCGGCGGAGCCTTGAGACTGGCTGAGGACCGTGCCGAGGATGCCGGCGCTCACGAGAATGCCGAGGGCTGCCACGCCGAGCAACACATAGGTCATCAGCCTGTTGCGCCGCAGATCGGCCGTGAGCGCCTGAATCAGATCCCGACTGTCTTCGGCGAGACTGTTCCGGGCCGCCACAAGCTCGTTGTACATGTTGGTGATAGCGTTGGTGGACATGTACACCAGAAGCAGGTGGACGACGAAATCGTCGTCCGTCGTGGTGTTCAGGGCGGCCGCGATCCGCACCGCGAGCTGACGCTCCCAGGGCTGGAGATCGCGGCCGTGGACCGACCGGTAGAACCGCTCGAGATTGGTCACGGCCGGAGCGCATCCCGCCACACCGTGTGGAAGTTGCGCCGCAGACGGCGTCCCTCGACGCGCAGGCGCATCGGCGCGCTGTTCGCCAGGAGCTGCCACGTCATGTGCTGGACCCGCAGGGCCTCGATCAGCCGCTCGCCGATCCGCTCGATCTCGATGACGCGAAAGTTCGACTGCTTGCGCAGCGACCGCACGAGATCGGACGATTCCAGATAATCGAAGTTGGTCGCCTGGGCGGTGTTCTTCGCCAGGATCGCCCGATCGCATTCGATCAGCATCGGACGGAGTTCCTTGAGCACCTCCAGGGCGGTGGGATCGACCGCTCCGGCCGCGACGACCACGGCGAGACGGATATTCGCCTCCCGGCAGCTCTCCACGATGATCTCGGCGCAGCGGCGGGTCGTCTCGGTATCGCCGGCCGGGAAATCGACCACGATGAAGCGCTCGGCGGTCTCGGTCACCCGCTCGATCATGTCCTGGCAAAGAGTCGGGTCGACCCGGCCCGTGCTGTCCTCGGCGCGCAAGCGCTGTCGGAAGCCGGTGATGCCGGGCCGGCGCGGAACGAAGTTGTCGCTCCCGGGGCTCGTCTCCTGCATGATTGCCGTGTGGAAATGGCGGTTGGCCGGGTCAGTGTCGATCGCCAGGACGGGACCGACCTCGGCGCAGAGATCGGCCAGCTGCAGGGCGATGGTGGTTTTGCCGACGCCGCCCTTGCCGCCGAGGCACAGGATGAGGACTTTCGCGGCGGCCCCCAGAAGGTCGCGCTGGATGTCCTGGATCTCGTCCGGGCTGTACCAGGCGGGAACCTTGGTCTGCGTCGTATCGGTCATGTGCTGCCTCCGTGCTGATGCATGCAGGGCCGCCTCGGCGCGACGCGCGACAGCGGACCTGCGGGATGTCGGGTCTCAGGGCATGCGGGCCGCCCGGGCGAGTCGCGGAGCCGGGACACAGCGCGGGATCGCCCGGCGGCGCGGAGGGCATTCGGGCCCCCTCAAGCGCGGCAGCCGATCAGGCCGGCGCCGGCAGCAGCCGAGAGGCCGCCGCGCGGTCGCGGCCTCCGTGCAGCGGGTCCAGAAACCCCGCGACAGACCAACCGCGGATGGAATGCGGAGCGCTCCGCCATCCGATCCTCGGAACGGCGTCCGTCGCCACGGGGCACACTGCGTTGCGGGATCTGTTTCGCCGGCGGGTTGATTCAAAACATGTCGTCCGCTGCATCCGAGTTCCGGCAAGACGTTGCGCGACGACTCTCAGGATGCAAGCCTTATCTTATCGGTTATCCTCGCAAATCATTGCTTTATCGTCCATCGTTAAAAATCTTATATTGTGTAATTACGCAGACTTTACGGCTACAAGTGCGGAAAATAACGAAATTCGGAAATTTTGATCAGTATATTTTCCAGCATACAGAATTTCAGAGGTGGAGTATTCTAAAGGGTGCTTCCAGGCCATGCGGGTGCGCGACCGAAGCCGATCGGCGCGGCGGCCGCCGAGGCGGTCTGAACAGGAGCGGGCGTCGTCCTTCCGCGATCGATGATCGCGCGGGTCAACCGGGGCGGCGCGGCCCCTAGCCAGGGGCGCACGCGGCCGCGATCCATTGTGTTGCACCGAGGTCACCGCTTTATCCGGCCCGTCGAGGGGGCCGTCGCCGTCACCTTGACGTCATCGCGCCGCAGCGAGGGGAGCGAACACCTCCATGAGGCCGTTCACCAAGATCTGGGTGCCGACGCACAGTAGCAGGAAGGCGAAGAGGCGGCCCATCACCCGGGCGCGGGCCGGGCCGATGAAGGCCACAACACGGTCGGCGGAGGCATAGAGCAGCGCGACCGTGCCAGCGACCGCGAGAGCCGCCAGCGTGACCCCGATGTAGAAGCTGAACCGCTCCGCATAGGCCGCCGGGCGATTTGCCCCCAGGGTGATGGCAACCGCGATCGTGCCCGGGCCTGTGGTGAACGGCAGCGTCAGGGGAAAGAAGGCGATGTCGGAGAGGGGACCGGGCGCCGGATCGCTCTGAGGCTCCGTCGGGGCCGCGCCGCGATCCGCCGAGCCGGATGCCTCGGCCTGCTTGCGCGCCTCGCGGGCCTCCGGCCGGTTCAGCTGCGTCCAGGCCGACGACATGACCACCAAGCCGCCGGCGATACGCAGGGCGCCCAGCGTGACGCCGAAGAAGTTGAGGATCGGCGTGCCCGCCCAGAGGGCGCCGAGCATCACCAGGGCGGCGTAGAGGCCGATGCGGCGTGACAGCAGAACGCGATCGGCGTGGCTGAAGGCGCTCGTCACCTGCGCGAAGATGAACGCGCCGCCGATCGGATTCACGATCGAGAACAGGCCCGATAGGGCGAGCAGGAATTGCTGGGTGGTGAACTCAATGCTCATCGGGGCCGGCCGTGTGGCGCGCTGTCCTGAACCATCGAACGCTTCGGGTGCCGTTCGCGCAGCCGGATCAGCCCGGGGAGGGGGCCGGCACCAGCACCCGGGCCGGCGCGAGACGGCGCGCGCGTCGCACCTGCTGCACGGCCACCGGGCGATAGAGTTGCTTCGTCGCGTCGACCACGTGCAGGCCGGCGAAGGGCAAAGACAGGCTGGTCCCGAGCCACTCCCAGGCAGGGCCGGTGCGCAGCATCAGCCGCGAGCGGACCGGCGGCATGTACAGGGTCTCGGCCCAACTCACCGGAGAGAACAGCGTATCGCGCATCAGCCGCCCGAGTTGCGAGCGGCTGTAGGGCTGTCCGTGGCCGAAAGGCGTCGCCTCCCGGCGGGCCCACACGCCCCGGCGATTCGGTACCACCAGGATCATGCGGCCGCCCGGCGTGAGGGTCCGCCAGACTTCCTGCAGCAGCTCCGTCGGACTTTCCACCGATTCGAGGGCGTGGACCAGAATGACCCGGTCAATGGCGGCCTCGGGCAGCGGCATCATCGTGGGATCGGCCAAAGCCGCACAGGAGCGTCCGGTGCTCGGCCAGTTCACCACACCCTGCGAGGCCGGCATGAAGGCGAGTGTGCGCTCGGCAATATAGTGAACCGGTCCGAGATATGGCGTCGCGTAGCCGATCCCGAGGACGCGCAGTCCCGAGACCGAGCCGAGGAAGTCGTGGAGCGCGCGGCCGACCACGCGATGCGTCGTGCGGCCCAGGGGGCTGGCATAGAAGGCCCGCAAGCCGTTGACGTCGAGACGCATGGGGGGACAGGAGATCGCGGACGGAACGGTCGTCGTACTCAATGGTGAGCCGCGCGCCGCGCGGCAAGCGCCGGAGGAACCCGGCCGGACCATCACCTGTTCACGGCAACAGATTTCGCGCCGCTTTGCGCCTTTTCGCGCTCCTGGGAGCCCTTGTCCGATGGCCGCCGAGACCGAGATTCGCACCTTCCTCTGCCGCAGCGACAACATCGGCGTGCTGATCCGGGATCCGGCGACCGGCGCCTGCGCGGCGATCGACGTGCCGGAGGCCGAACCGGTTTTGCGGGCCCTCGACGAGGCCGGCTGGCGGCTGACCGACATCCTGGTCACGCACCGCCACGGCGATCATGTCGAGGGCATCCCGGCGGTGAAGCAGGCGACCGGGGCCCGGGTTGTCGCCCCGGTCAAGGCCGGCGATGCGGTTCCCCAGGTGGATCTCACGGTGCGGGAGGGCGACACCGTCGCGGTCGGTCGGCTCAACGCCAAGGTCTGGGAGACGCCGGGTCACTGTGCCGACCACGTCACCTACTGGTTTACGGACGCGGGCCTCGTCTGCGCCGGCGACACGCTGTTCACCCTCGGCTGCGGGCGGGTGATGGAGAGTCCGCCTGAGACCCTGTACCGGTCGCTGCGGCGCTTCGACGACCTGCCCGACGCGACGCAGGTGTTCAGCGGCCATGACTACGTACTCTCCAACGCCCGCTTCGCCCTGGCGGCCGACCCGGACAATCCGGATCTCAAGGCGCGCTACGCCGAGGCCGAACGGGCCAAGGCGGAGGGTCGCTTCCTCATTCCATCCACCATGGCTGCGGAGCGCGCGACCAATCCGTTTCTGCGCAGCGGGCAGCCGGCCTTGGCCCGGTCGGTGAACCTACCGCCGGAAAGCGATCCCGAGGCGGTGTTCGTCGCCTTGCGGGCGTGGAAGAACCGCTTCTGACGCAGGTGATAACCAGAAAAATTTGTTGCCTTCTCAAGGCAAACTGACACATACGAGTCTTTAAGCGGTCCTAATCCGCTGAGGTAACCGGGCTCCCGGGGGGAAGCCGCAACGTCAACGCGAAGCGCCGGGACGCTTCAGCCGGTATGATGGGGGTCCGTCTCGCCCTACCACCTGTCCACTTCCCGCCTTCCGCTTCCTTTCCTCAAACCAGAGTCTGACGGGTCCAGGGAAGAGGCGCTCAGCGCCAAGGCCAAGCTCACCGTCGCCGACGCCGAACCCGGCGCGCTCCGCGAAAGCGGCGACGCGGCCAGTCCGTCGCGGCCGCGGGCTCCGGTTGCAGCCGATGTGCGGCTGCTCGGTATTGCCACCGAGCATCTCTCGCGGCTCGGGCCCAAGCGCGTGACGGTCGTGGCCGTCGCTGCCGAGGCCGGCATGACGCACGCCAATGTGTACCGCTACTTCCCGTCGAAGGACGCGCTCCTCGACGCGGTCGCGGGGCGATGGCTGCGCGAGGTCGAAGCCCGGCTCGCCGGCATTGCCGACGCGCCGGACCCCGCCGACGACAAGATCGAGCGATTGCTGACCGCCCTCGCGACGGTCCAGCGAGATGCTTTGTTCGACGAGCCGAATCTGTTCGCAGTGCATCTCGATGCCACCGTGTCGGCCCGGCCGATCGCCCGGCGCCACCGCGTTCGACTGCGCAGCTTGGTCGAGCGCGTGGTCGAGGAGGGGATCACCTCCGGCATCTTCTCGGCGCGCGACCGGGAACGGGCGATCGCCTACATCTTCGATGCGAGCTACCGCTTCACGCATCCCCTGGCGATCCAGCACGATGCCGAAGTACCGCGGGACCTGATCGAGGCCCGGTTCGGGGCCGTCATCCACGCGATCCAGCGGGTCCTGCGGTCCGGCATTCTCTGAACCATAGCGCCTAGGCACCCACGCGCCTGCGAGGCCCGGACCCTCTGTCCGGGCCTCTTTCGTTTCCGCGTCGCGATCGATCCGGCCCACACCACGGAGCCCGAAATGACAGCTTTTCCGATCTGTCATCGCGGCTTCCCAGCGCTGGCGAAGCCGAGTGCACTGCACCTAAAACCTTCCCGACGTTGAGGATTCGGGCGGGTCGCGGAGCCCCACAGAGAGTGCGGGGTGCTCCGGCCGACCCACCCATGCACCCCAGCTCGGGTTGAAGCCACGGTGCTTTTCGGCCACACAGCCGCGCAGATTTCAGAGCGGCGAATCCGGCCCCGAACCCGGACGGACGTGAACTCACAGCCGCGCGCAAAACACCCGTCTAGTCGACACGCAGCGGAGACGAATCCGACATGGCTCGCAACAAGATCGCGCTCATCGGTGCCGGCCAGATCGGTGGCACCCTGGCCCTTCTGGCCGGCCTGAAGGATCTCGGGGACGTGGTGCTGTTCGACATTGTCGACGGCGTGCCCCAGGGCAAGGCGCTGGACATCGCCGAGGCCGCCCCGGTCGAGGGCTTCGACGCGACCTACGCGGGCGCCAGCGATTATAGTGCCATCAAGGGCGCCGACGTCGTGATCGTCACCGCCGGCGTGCCGCGCAAGCCCGGCATGAGCCGCGACGACCTGATCGGCATCAACCTCAAGGTCATGCAGGCGGTGGGCGAGGGCATCAAGACCTACGCGCCGGACGCCTTCGTGATCTGCATCACTAACCCGCTCGACGCGATGGTCTGGGCGCTGCAGAAGTTCTCCGGCCTCCCCACCAACAAGATTGTCGGCATGGCCGGCGTGCTCGACTCGGCCCGCTTCCGCCACTTCCTCGCCGAGGAGTTCAAGGTCTCGGTGGAGGACGTCACCGCCTTCGTGCTCGGTGGCCACGGCGACGACATGGTGCCGCTGACCCGCTACTCGACTGTCGCGGGCGTGCCGCTGACCGACCTCGTCAAGCTCGGCTGGACCACCCAGGAGAAGCTCGACGCCATGGTCGACCGCACCCGCAAGGGCGGCGGCGAGATCGTCAACCTGCTCAAGACCGGCTCGG